>CEUT01036683.1_pt1 | contig 21124 bp, 24 predicted proteins | sample 531401 | NCBI WGS metagenome assembly CEUT01 (sample SAMEA2622821, study PRJEB7988) | marine metagenome | biome: marine biome (ENVO:00000447); feature: surface water layer (ENVO:00002042); material: "saline water (ENVO:00002010), including plankton (ENVO:xxxxxxxx)" | depth 5 m | reverse complement strand
TCGATGTAAATTCACACCATAGAGTCCAGTGGATGTAGAGCCAGCATTCATATCTATGATTTTGTCTTTGTTATTATCTCTGAAGCATTTAACGGGGCGGCGCTGGCATAAAGCTTTATATTTGCCACGATGATAATCAACGCGGTAAACGCTACGATATTGTCCAGGGCATAGAATAGCAGTCCCTAAAACATTTATGGGGTTTTTTAAAAAGTAGAGGCCGGGATCTGTTGTGATCTGGAAGCTTTCAACCTGCCACAATCCATTTTTTTTGTAGACTACAAATAAAATATCATCGTATTTATCTGGCTGGCCGTTTGGGTTTCTGACACCAATTAAATTTATGTCATAATCTCCAGTATCAAAAATTAAATGGCCAGCGGCCAAAACGTCTTTAAGGATTTGTGGTAGCTCTTGCATTTTTTTTCCTTTAGTAGTAGGTGAAATTATCACGATATAAAGCCACTTGAATAGAACAATAACCGCGTGAAACTTCCCAAGAAACAGAAGTAACCATAGCGCGTTGACGTTCAAAATTACCGTCCCCTTTTATAGGGCTTTGTAAAAATCTGGTTGTGATTTCTACCAGATCACCAGCGCACAGTTTTGCATATTTAGGGGTGAGTCTTAAATCTATTGTTTCTGTGACATTTCGCGCCCATGGTAAAAGTCTTTTACTGTCATTTGTCGCCATTTGTGATGCATTTAGTGTAACGTCATATAGACGGCTTCCATCTGCATTATAAACGCTTTCAAATGGTAAGCTTGGCATATCGTTAGTTACCTTAATGCTTCCATTATTGCCGTTTGTTGTGCTGTCGATTGGGTAAAGAATAAAAACCCCAGCATAGATTAAAGGATTTTGGGCACTAAATAAACTGTGGCGCGTGATTTCTATAATGTCCGTTTCTGATATTGTTACGCAATGAATTGAAGCGTTATAAATATCTTGGCAACCACGCCAGCTAACTGAATCTTGACGCCAAACAGGCCACATGCCAAGTGGTTTAACCAAATCAGAATAACCGCGTAAACCTGCTGATAAACTGCTTTCTAATGGTATGGAAAACTTATAGTTCGTGCCTGTTCCACCAGGTGGCGTGTGAAAATATGCGCTGTGAATATTCATGTCGTTAACGTCTACCAGATCATAAGGAAAATTGCCTTCTGATGCCCATGACTGTGGGAAGCGATTTGTGTTTAATGACCCACTATTATCTCTGGAAAGAATCATGTAGGTTAATAAATCCCATGGGTGGCCATGTATAAAAGCCAAACTGGTAACTGTCCCACTATGAAAGCTCTGTAATGGTGCGTCACCTGGATAAATTACACTGCCGCCTTTAGATGCAGCTGTTAAAGTCAGATCACCAGAGCCAGTAGTGGCAGAAATAGCAGACCATTCAAAATGGGCCGTACCAAGCGAAGCGCCGCCAGCGTCTTTCATTTCTATTTTGCATAAGCCATTTTCAGCATATTGTTTTTTGAAAAACTGGCATTTGTTAATTGTTATTGTATTGCCGCCCAGTGTATAAGCTGAAGCGGTGGCCGTCATGCCAATGGTTCTAAAAAACTGCCCATATTTAACAGAATTTCCACCACCAGTTATATCAAATCCATCGCTGTTGCATTTGCCGCTCGTTGTTCCTTGCAGACTTGATAACAAATCTTGGAAAACAAAAGACCATTTGCCGTTTTTACCATTTATTTCTTTTAACTGGCCAAATGCTATTCTTTCTTCTTCATCGCCAAGAATCATGTAGAGCCCAGCAAAAACACCACGCATCAAATTTGGATAGTATTGGCTAATGTCGCCCACTATCGGCACTTCAAAGCCACCCATAGAAACGCCCCATGTCACTGGCGTTATTTTTGTGCCACTTATTCTTGGGCCTTCGGCGCTGATATAGGCGGGTTTATGCTGGTTGGTTGTTTGGGATGGATCTAAACCCCCAGAGATAGTAAAAAAACCACCAGGGCCACGCGGTGTTTTGTGAAACTTCAATTTATAGCGTGGTGTCATTTCGCTACGATCTAAGTTTATTTTAAATCCAGAAGACCAAGCCATTTTAACCTCTATTGTATCCCGGCCCATATGGGCTAATGTATTCGTATGGCTGGAATTGCTCTTCTAATGTAAAGCGCTGTCTGGCGTCTTCCATTGTTACTTCTGGCGGTGTGGGTTCATCTGCAACACCGTTGAATTCTGATCTGAATTCGCTACCTTGATCTGGATGGTATCTGAACATTAAAGAAGCATCCACCACCAATTCAACATTTAAGCTCCAGAGTATTCCGTTTTCATTGGTTATAATGCTTTGGCCGATCTGATCAGATGGGCGCTTTAAGCCACCCCAACATCTGTACCACCTTAAAAAACTAAGCCTATCGCCATAAGTAAATGAAACATCGTTAGTGGTCATGCTGCCGCCAGTGATCGCAGAAAGCCCAGAGCTATTGGACACCTTTTTAATTTCCTGATACATGCCGGGGCCCATAGTCTCTAAAACAACATAATCATTGGCCGCTGGTGTAGCTGTTCCAACAAAATCATAAAACGGGTTAGGGTAAAGCTCTATATTGGTATCACCACCCACCAAACTGTTTTTTACTGGTGCATAAAAAGTTTTGTCTGAATCGGCAGAAAAGAAAACACTAAATCCACGATCTAAATGGTTTTGCATGGCAATTAATTGATGTGCAATTGTTTCCCCTCCGCTTAATCTATCGCGTGAGATGGTGATTCGTTCGCGTGTCATGCCGTTAACTCTTCGCATTTTACCCGATAGGGTAACGCCTGTGTCAGCGTTCCATTCTATATCAGAAAACAATTGGCCTAATGGATCACCCAGATCAATAGTCACAAGCTTATTCCCATCTGGCTGGGGATAATAGTAAAAAATAGCGTTGCCCATGGTTTAACCTGCGAAAAGTGTTGATCTGCTCTGTCCAAATAATTGGTATCTTTGTTCTATTCTATTAACCAATTCATCAATGGCCGATCTTTCTGTAACGATTGAATTGATATTGATATTGGTGGCATTGCTGCCGCTGCCGATGCTATCCAATGTTCTGGTTACAGCCTGTGGAGCCATTCCGCTTTGGGGTACTACAAATTCATTGGGATGTAATAGAGCCATTCCTGTTCCTCTGGTCATACGCATACCACTACGGCCGCTTAATGGTCTGGCACTACCGCCGCTTCTCATTCCTTGATCGTCACCACCACCAAATAACCAGCCAGCCCAAAAATCAAATATCTGCGTGATTTGGCGGCCCAGATATTCAAAAAATCCTTCACCAGCTTGTGGCGTTAAAGCATCAAAAGCACCAGTTAGAATATCACCAATGGCTTTTATCAATTCAACCAATAAAACGGGGATGGCTGATAAAATAGCCAGTGATAAACCTGTGATAAGTTTAGGCAATAGTTTAATTAAAATCTTTGGTAACACTTGCAGACCCTTAATAAAAGCTTGGGTAAAGGCCATCATTTCAGCCTCTATTTCTGCTGGGTCTTTTTCCCCTAACGCCGTTAAACCTTGCACAAGTGACCCGAAAGTTTGACCAATAGCAGCCCCAGCCGGTCCACCTAAAGCAGTGCCAATGCCAGCGGCCACGCCTGTTATCATAGATGCCGGATCGCTTAATTGAGAAAGGGCATTATCTAATTGATTTAATGCGCCTTGAATTTTATCTACAATAATGGTGGCTTTTATTTCTGTTCTGGCTTTATCTTCAAAAGCCTTTAAACCATTTTCTAAAAGTTTTAATTGAGTTTCAACATCTGGGATCACGCCTTCATTTCTAATTGTTGTTATCTGTGATCGAATATCAGCTAAACTATTGTTTAACTCTGCATATGGGTCATCTGTTTGATTTAGGCTTGTGTTCAAACCATTGATAGCAAATTTAATTGATTCAATGTTTGCTAACTGTGTCTGGGTCTTTTGTTCATCTTGTAATTCTGCTTCTGCGTTGTTTTTTGTTTGTTCGCTGTGGTTTATGTTTCTAATTGATCTTTCATTCTCACCATATTTTAAACGTGCTGCATTTAACTCTTTTTCGCCTTTGCCTATAGCTTCATTGATGGCCGTAATTTGTTTTTTTGAAGCTCTGTTTTTTTCTAAAACTTTTAATTGATCTCTTAAAAGCTTTAGGTTTGTTTCATGCTTTTCTATTGCTGCTTTGTCGGCAGCTAAAATAGCGTCTTTCTCTTGTCTTTGTTGATCTAAAAAAATTGCGCTTCTTCTAAGCTCCATGGCTGCTATTTTTGCCAATGCGGCTTCTTTGGCTGTACCCGTTAAACGTTTTGCTATTAGCTTTTGGCGCTCTATTTCTAAATCCAGCATTGCCAGTACATTTGTTTGGATTTTGTTCTGTATGTTTTGTTGTGTTTTTAAAAGGGTGTTTTTTGTTCCGCTTAAGGCGTTGCCTAAAGAAAGCATTTTATTGATTGCGCCTTCTCTATTTCTTTCTCTTGCTTGTCTTCTTGCTCTGGCTGCGGCTATTGCTCTTTGTCTTTTTGCGGCTTTTTCTCTTCTTTTTTCTGCGTCTTTTTCTGCTTTTTTGATTTTTTCTAATAAATCCAAGTATTCAAAGGCATCTTCGGCAGCTGGGCTTTGAGCGTCTTCCGCCGTACCAGATAAACCACCTGTTATTTCGTCAATGCCTTCTCTTGTTTGGGTTAATTCCCTTTGCAAATCTTTAAGGGATTCTTTTTGGCGATTTGTGTTTGATGTCAGATTGGCCAATGCTGTTGTGAAATTATCATGTGCATTTGTGCCAATTTTAGTCTCTTTGTTTATGTCTTTTAAATGCTTCCTCTGTATTTTGTTGGCTGCTATATTTCCTTTGATAACTTTAATTTTGTTTTCTAATACAGATGCTTGGGCTTCTTCTGTTTGAATCCTTTTTTCAATAAACGCGTCTAATTTTTGACCTATTTCTAAATCTTCACTTTGTCTTTTATGATAGCTTTTTGACGTGCCATTTAATTCATGAATCCGCAATTCTAAAGCTTTAAAAGTATCTGCCTGGGTATGGTATGCGCTGTTTACTGATCTTTGGGCACTGGCTAAACCTTCTTGTGCTGTTTTAGCTTGATCCATTGCAGATTTTAAACGATTTAATTCTTTTTCTTGTCTTTCAATGGCGGCGGTAGATGCTTCAGCGTCATTTGTAAATAAAGCATAAGCGGCGCCAGCGGCGGCCAAAACAGCTGTTATAATAATCATTTTTTTGCCGAGCAGACTTATAACAGTATTCAATCCTTTAAAAGCAGTAATGGCGGCTCCAACGCCAGCGACCATTTTACCGAGCGCAGGGCTAAACATAGAAACCACACGCGAAATTTGGCCCAATCCCCTTCCACCTTGCTGGGCTGAATTTGCCAAATTATCCATAGAATTAGAACCAGATTCGGCAGAAGAGCTTAAACGATCCATTGATTCTTCCGCTGCTTCTGCTAATTCTGTGAAGTTTTCCTGTGCAGTATCAACAGTATCAGCCAACATTTCTAATTGTTCTGTGGCTTCATTTGCAATAATTTCTATGCCATAGCTTACGCTTTCATCTGCCATTTTATGCCCCACTATTTATTTTTAATCATATCACGCTATGTAAGATTAGGTTAAAAACATAAAAAAGGCAGCGGCTGGTAGGCGTTGCCGCTGCCTTTAAAAGCACGTCCAGGCGCCTACCTTTTCAATCACCCATGATATCACCAGTTAAGCCACAGTATTTTGAATCATTGTTATGGGTGGATTCTGTGGCGTTTATTGTTGTTTGACTGATTAGACTTTGAATGGTTTTGGCTGTTTCATGTGCAAAAGCCATGTGTGGGTCTTTTGGTGTGCCAATGTCGTTAATATCGTATTTGGGCTCAACCCCATAAGCCTGTTCTTCCAGAAGCTGTAACGCTTGTTCCTGTTTTATTTCTTCTGCTGTTGGTTTGCCTTGCCAGTTTAGATATTTTTCGTGGGTGTCTTTGGTGTTATTGATCATGCAGTCAATAAATTTATGTATTCGATCTGGCGACCATGATAACAACGGCCCAACGGCGTTTAAATAATCCCATTGATCTGTATATTCTATTAAGCGATCTAAACCACCGTTATCATCTGCCCATTCTTTAAGCTTTATCAATGCAGCTGTGTTAGACACTGGCTCTGGTGAGTGTGGTTTGTTGTTTTCGTTTGCGTGGTCTTCTAACTCTTCCACCGTACACAGCCCAATAACGCCACCACAGATCAAGCGTAATGCGCGATTGACAGCGCGTGTTTCTGCCATTCGTTTGTATGCGTTTAGAATGGGGCCATTGCATGTTTTAGGACATGCATCACCATGGCCGCTATAGCTTCCAGCCGCTGCGTTAGTGTTTTCCTTACATGGCCCAGCCACTTTAATTGTGGCTTTTGCTTCTGCTATGCGTTTGTCTCTGTCAATAAAGGTTATTTCTGTGTCAATGCTTACATTAACAAACAAACGGTGAACCAGATACAGTAAACCAGTTTGTAAAATAAATTCCTTTCCATGATAGGGCATAATGTGGCCGTTATCGCGTAACTCTTGCAGCCAGTTAATTTGTCTTTTTGTCATGTTTTCTCCTGTTGTCGTTTGCTGTTTGGGGCTTGTTTCCCCTAATCACTATATAGCTAATTAATCTTATCTAAGCCAACTTTTATTAAATATCTGGAAACCGCGCCTTTAGTAGATTTATAAAACTTGGCCAGCTTCTGGATCTCCGCATAATCATCATCTGGCAAAACAAACGATATCTGAGCTTTATTCTTTACGCCTCGATCTGGGCGGCCGCCTTTGCTGACTTTAGCGGGGTGTTTTATGACAGATCCACAGTTATCACAGTTTGTTTCTGTCCAGCCGAAATTATGGCGTTTAAAAATGTAACCACAATCTTTGCAATTGATCGCCACCATTAAACGATGATGGGCCAGAATTTCTTTTCCACAGTGCAAGCATTTTGCATTGCTTAAGTTTCCAATTATCGCGGTGCGCTTTCCGCAATTTCTACAGCGCGTAGTTTCTCTTTCCATTAGTCTATCATCCATTTCATAAAAGACCCATTGTGTAGGGCGTGGGCAAAATCGTTAGGGCCATCGTCTTTTTTTAAAACCGTTAGTTTTTTTGGCTCTTGATATGTGTTTATTTCTCTGCGTTGTTTGGTTGTTTGGTTTTCTTCGATCTGCTTTTTTAGCTGTTCATTTTTTATTTTTAGCTTTTTGATCTGTGCGTTTCTTTGATAAACCTTCTGGCGTGCTTTATTTAATGCCATAATTAAATCATGACACTGATAACAGCCTTTGGCCTTGGTCAGTTCGTTTAATGCGCCCAACAACTCTAAAGCATTTTCTTTTTTTAAAAAATCCACTATTAGCCTGTAGTTTTCTCGCTCTTCTTTGGTCATTTGGCCTCCTTATCCATTTGGATTATTTCCATTTTTTTAATTCGGCTTGGCATTAGAGCGATCAGATCCAATGTATCAGCGCGATATTTTGCCCATGTTTTTTGGCCGTTCATGTCGGTGATAATGACCACTTTTTCATGATTAGAAAAAAGGCTTATCTGCTTTTCTTCTGGTTTTTTTTTAGGCAGCTGGGCGGCGCTTTTTGCTTTAAGCTCTAAAACATTGGATTTTAACGGGGCTGCTTTTGGTTCTTCTTTTTCTGGTTTGTCGAAAAGGATATCTGTGATCCATTTGTAACGGTCAACAGGTTTAACATTATGTTTTCTTATTCTGTTTGCTGGAATGGTGAGCCAGAAAACATAGCGGCTGGATTTTGTGGCTGGATTGGTGGCAAATAAATGATTTTTATCCAGTGCCTTTGTGGCAAAATCAGCCAAATCATAGTCAACCATCACATAAAGACAGAGCTTAACCAGGCTTTTGGTTATTTGGCGTGCTTGTTTAGTATCTGCCAAGCCTGTTGGATTTAAACGGCTGTGGGTGGCTCTTAAAATGCTGTTAATGCTGAAGGTCCTGTAGCGCGTGTTTCTGTATTGCCATTCTATGGTTTTTAATATTTCATTGGTGCAATAAATCAGCCTGTCTTTGTTGCTGCCAGCGTGCTTGGCATACTCCGCAAAAAAGGCCGCTATGTTTTCTTTGGTTTCGTGTTCTGGGTATTTTGGCATCTGTTTGATCTCCTTATGTCGTTTGCTGTGGTGCTGTGATTTTGTAACGCTTTTGAATCTCCAATGGTATCGGGCCATTATTCAAATGGCTGTAGCCTTGACGGTAATGGCGACAATAATAACCCCAATGATCTGGGCTTTGCCATTCCTTTGGGAACGGTATAACGCTGTAGATGGAGGGATACAGCGCGTATAGCATTGGCCAGCGGTTTAACCAGCCTTGCAAAAGCTTTACACTGTCACCCGATAGGCTGCTTTCTTCTGCTGTCGTTATTGGCTCTGGGCTGGGCTCTGTTTCTGGCTTTTGTTGGACAATCGGCGCCGCTTTCGGTCTGTTTGGGCGTTGGGTTCTTATGATCCAAGCTTGTAAACGGTTCTGCCAATCCTCACGCCACCAAAACGCCTTTTTGGGGTTCTTCTGTAGGTATTGATCGATAGCATTGAATTCATAGACCAGATCTAAATCATTGGGATTTTGGAGCCCGTCCATGTAGGTTTTAAGGTCTTCACTACTTATTGAATTAAGATTATTATTATTTATTATATTATATATAATATTATATATATATACAGAATTAGAATCTGTCATTTTCTCTCCTTTTGATATTCGTTTGCTTTTTCGCTTGACGCGTAAAGTCTACATAGTATGTAGATATAGACAAGTCAACAAAACAGCAAAAGAAAAGGAGTTATCATGACATTAAACGAGCTATGGGCAGACATTAAAGAAATAAATTGGGCAGAAATGGCGGCGCTGGTTTGCTTCATTTATGCAGCTATGCTAATCTAATGATGACATTTAAGGGCGGTGGCATCTGCTCCTTTTGTCGTTTGCTGGGGTGGCTCGGATAGTCCGGGCCACCTATTCTTTAAAAACATTGGACGTGTTTATGGATTTGCAAAAGCTCACCAGCTTATCACGCTGGCGTTTGCCCATATTTAATGGAAAAGTACATATCGAAGGCCGCATTTTATCAGTTTCTGAAGCAGAAACCAGCGGTTTAGCTTCTGGTTTATTGTTGGCGACCATGGCCAGCCCAGAAGTTTTAGCCAAAACCGCTTCTTTAAAAACAGAAGAAGAAAAGACAGCGGCAATTATTCGCATGTCAAAAAATATAAGCGCCGCCCAGATATCTAAACTTAACGAGGCCAATGATTTAATTATCTGTAAAGTAATAAAGATGGCCAGCTTAGATGGCGGTAAAAACTGGCAAAAAATACAAATAGTCGCGGCAGAAGAGCAACAGGACCATGAACAAAACCGTTTATGGGTTGGCGTACTAAATGAAAAAGACAGAGACGCAATTTTAGAAAAAGCCTTAGAAGGGCATAAGGAGGCCGTAACGCGTATTGCCTCCTTTCCAGGCTGATAAAGACTATCTAAACATGCTGGATATAGTGGCTTCTAATTATGGGGTTTTACCTTCACAGGTGGCCCAGTTAGATTGGAAAGATTTAGCGGTTTGTGTTGCTGCTTTGCGTACCAGAAACGACAGACTAAACAAGCTGATTAAAAAAACCACGCGCAAAAAAACAACGATTTTTCCCACTTTAAATCTAAGTGATTTGATTAACAGTTTGTGAAAGCCTAATTTCTATGGCATTTGTATAATATAAAAAAAAGGGTTAATATGGCCAGGCCGTCTAAATTTGATAAAGAGAAATTGGATCTGATTTGCAAAGCGGTAGAAGTCGGAGCCACACGCAAACTGGCAGCCATGGCCGCTGGAATTGATGTTAGTACGCTATATGCTTGGCTTCAAAAAGGTAGAAATAGCACAGATCAAAACTGTCTTTTTAAAGAGTTTTCAGATCGAATAAAAAAGGCTGAAGGTTTCAGCGCTTTGCGTGATCTGTCGATTATTACAGCTGCATCAGAAACAGACTGGCGGGCAGCCGCTTGGCGATTAGAAAGGCGTCATGGTTATGTGGTTGGCCAATCGCACCAAATAGAAGCGCCGATAGAGGCCAATGAGTTAGACATAAAAACACTTATGGAAGAAATAAAAGAAAGTGATAAACTTATTTCTAAACTGTCTGGGCCAGTGATAGATTTAGAGGAATAAAAAATGCCAGAAAAAACATGGTTACAAAAAACTCCATTGACATCAAAAAAGTTTCTTTTTGCTTCAGCAGTTAATTTTATTTGGCTGCTGTTGATTGGATTTGGCATTAGTCGCGAACTGAGCCCAGAAACGCTTAACGCTATGATCTATTCAGCCGCTTTAACCCAGAGCCTTTATCTGGGTGGCCAATCGGCTGTTGATGCGTTTGTTAGGGGTGCTTTTGCCAGATCAAGACCAGACCCAAAAGAATAAACCTGATTTAGTCAAGGCGTTAAAAAAACGCCAAGCTCTAATAAGCATAGCCAAAAAATATCCTTTGGCCGTTGCGCGTTTGTGGGTTCCGCATTGCTGCCGCTGGGATGGTAAAGGCGAAAACAGCCCACGCGCCAAGGGCTGTGGCCAGCCCATGGAAAGGTTAGGGCCAAACCGCTGGATTTGTAGATCATGCCAAATAACTGAACAGCGCACAAGCCAAATAGAAGCCTTTCACAATTTAGATAAAATTAATTCTATTTTGTGCAGTGGCGGCAATAGAGCCGGAAAAACCCAATGTGGGGCCATGCTGGCAGTGGCCAAGGCGGCTGGTTCAGATCAATGGTGGGTTAAAGAATGGCTTAAGCTTAACGATCTGCCACCTGATTTAATACAGCCTGGACCCACTACAGTTTGGGCCTCTGCTCTGTCCTATTCTGATTCATTGGCATATGTCAGACCAAAAATAACTGAATATCTACCCCATGATACCATTTTTAAAAACTGGCATGGACCAGGCAGAAGCCAAGTGATTTTAAAAAATGGTGGGCGCATTGTTTCCATGTCTGCCGATTCTGGGCGCGAAAAATATCAAGGTGCTGGTGGTGGCCCAATACCGTTATCAATGGTTTGGCTGGATGAAGAACACAATAACAGTATCCATCAAGAATGTTTAATGCGGCTGGTAGATTTCAAGCAGGTCCATAACGGTAAAAAATACACTGGATTTACCTTCTTAACGATGACACCATTAAAAGGCGTGACGTGGCCCCATGCCCTTTACATTGAAAATGAAGATCCAGCCTTTAAACATGTAAACATTAGTGGGTTGGATAATCCTTGGATAAGCTCGGCGCTTCTCTATAAGGCCGTTAGCCATATGTCCGAAGAAGCCAAGGCCAGCCGCCTACATGGTTCTTTCACAAATCAACAAGGCGTGGTTTATTCGTCGTTTGATAAAAACATCCATGTCATAAAAGCCCACGATCCTAAACCAGATTGGTCTATTGATCTGGCTTTTGATTTTGGGGTCCGTAACCCGTTTTGCTGCCTTGCTTTTGGATACGATCACAAAGACGATTGTTTACATGTATTGGCTGAGTTTTTCCAGACAGAAAGAACCACCATCCAAAACGGTTTAGAAGTCAAAAAACGATTTAAAAAATATTTGACCCACCCAAATTACCGTTGGGCTGTAGCTGATCCAGAATCATTGGATGCCAGAAGAACCTTAGCCAATAACTGTGGAATCGAAACGGTTAAGGCTCCAAAATATCTGGGGGTAATTGACACCATTAATTTAGTTATGCAGCGTTTAGCTCTAAATGCTGAAGGTAAGCCAGCGTTATACATCCATGATAACTGTGTAAATCTGCTTAAAGAGTTTCGTCTTTATCGCTGGCAAGAAAACACCACAGGAAAAGACAAGCCAAAAAAAGTTAATGATCATGGCTTGGACTGTTTGCGCTATCAAGTCGCTTTTTTAGATAAGTGGCTTAAATATCAGTCTTAGAAAATGAAAAAGCCCCAGCGTTAACTAAGGCTTTTTATTTTTTCGATGTCAAAAAACTTTTTATTACTAAAATTTATAGTTTAATCATTTATCTCCTTATGCAGCTGGCTTATCAAGCCTTTATGGGTTGGGTTAAAATAATCTTTCCACTGTGCCAGATTATAAATCTTTACACCGTCTGCCAGTTCTACACAAAAGCGTTTTTTTGTTTTTACGCCTTTTGGTGTGGTGGTTGTGACGTTTAAGCGGTGAATAACCTTTATGTGAGCTTCAGCGCCGCCCACAAATCCATTTAAGCCATTCAAGTCTTCCGCTATTTTGTAGCAGCCTTTCAATGTGAGGGTATATTTTGATTTTTGTTTGGTGGTTGTCATGTTTTCTCCTGTTGTCGTTTGCTGTCTATATAGTATTTAGTCAATAAAAAGGGACTATGCCAATTTATTTTTAAGTATTTTTATTTTTTTTAAAATGCGGCAAAAAAAAGATCGTGGTAAATATAGGCATGGACCCAACATGGTTAATTTATGGACCCGATTTTAAACGCTCTGGTAGATTATGGCATAGCTGGCCTTTTTTTAATTTATATGATTTGGACTAAACAAAAAGACCAGAGCCGATCTGATGCCATGCGCGTTGGATATGAAGAGAAATTGGAACGGCTACAAAAAGAAAGCCAAGATAATCAAGAAAAAATAAGAGAGCGTTATCGTGAGGTCGTGGAAAAATACGATCTTCAAATAAAAGAGTATAGCGTAGAAAGGCAGGTACAGATTCAAACCTACGCAGAAGAGCGCCAAGCGGCCAGGCGTAAAGAGCTTGAACAGAAACAAGAAATAGACCAAACTTTAAAAGAAATAAAAAAAGAAGTGGGTGAAAATGGCAAGTCGATAACAAGACTTCAAACCCAGTTAGAAAGCGTCATGTTAAGGTTTAGCACTAATTAAAACATGGACGTTAAAAAATGAATCTTAACACCTTATCTGTTAAAAACTATGACACAATAGCAATAACAAACGCTTGGGATGCCAACAGGTCTAAAGAAATTGGCATAGACGTAAACGGCCACCAGGCTATTTTTACTGGAAACATTCAAGGCGTTTACATAAACTGTGATAGCATTGTGACCGCCAAATCTATCACCATTTGTATCACTAAAGATGCAGCTGGGGATAACATCATTTTACCAGATACATTGGCTTCACTTTCATATGGTAAAACAACGATAACTAACGGCGCTGCTGTTTGGAAAGTCGATTTAGACGCCACGATCACAAATAAAATTGTTTACTTGCATTTCAAGACAGATGCTGGCACTTTAAATATCAATAAAATAAAATTAGTTTATAGGAGGCTTGGATAAATGCCCATATCAGATATTTTTAATCAAGCTTCTTCTGTTTTAAAAGTAGAAGATTTAACCAGCCAGTGTAATGGATCGCGGCAGGTTTTTACCATATCAGAAGCTTTTGATTCGTCATCTCTCCGCGTGTACTGGAACGGCATACGGCAAACCACGACAGAAATTGTAGTAGAATCATCTCTAACTTTTTCCACTACTTTTACACCAGCCACAGGCGCTCCGCTTGTGGCGGAATTTTACACGCTATAAACAAGGGGTTTTAAAATGGCGGTTCAGATAGTCACCGATCAGATCGGCGCTCAACAGGTAACAGCGGCAAAAGTCGCTAACAATTCAATCACATCTAACCAGATGGACATGGGGCAAACTTTTAATTTTACTGGTACGCTTCAAACTGGTGGCTCTGTAGTCGCCAGCCAATCTTATGTGGATGGCAAAATAGCTGGGCTTTCATGGAAAGAAAGCGTTAAGGTGGCGACTGATGCCGCTTTACCTTCTGCCACTTACAATAATGGAACATCTGGCGTAGGCGCTACGCTTACCGCTTCTGCTGATGGGGCGTTGTCGGTAGATGGCCAAGCGCTTTCCAGTAATGACAGAATATTGGTCAAGAATCAGGGTTTAGGGCAACAAAATGGCCTATATATTGTGACTAATCCAGGTGGAGCAAGCGCCGCTTTTGTCCTTACCCGTTCATCTGATGCAGACACCAGCGCAGAATTAGAAAATGCCGCTGTTTTTGTAAAAATGGGTTCTGAAAATGCTAACATTGCATTTACCCAAACCGCTGATAACATCACGATTGGAACAACGGTTTTGGCTTTCACTGCTTTCTCTGGTACAGAAGCCATTAACGCTGGCGAAGGAATCGCCAAATCTGGAGACGTGCTTTCTTTAGCTCTTAACGAGCTAAGCCCAGCGGTGTTAAATGTCTCTACTGATTCCATTCCTTTTATCGATGGCAGCGGTAATAACAAAAAAGAAAGCCTTGTGGATCTTGCTGGTGCTATGGCTGGTTCTGGCCTATCTGCAAGCAATGGCGCTATTGCACTCACCAATAACGCAGTTACTGTAACGGCTGGTGCTGGTCTTTCTGGCGGTGGTTCTATTGCCTTGGGTGCTTCTGGTTCTGTTGCTGTTGATCTTAATGGCTTGGCCGCTGCCTCTGTTAATGTCGGCGCTGATTCTATCGCTATCATTGATGCCGATGGCTCTAACGCATCGAAAAAAGAAGCTATTGCCGATTTGGTTACCGCTATGGCTGGTTCTGGTATTTCTGCCAGTTCTGGCGTTATGTCACTAACTAATAACGCTGTTACTGTTTCTGCTGGTACTGGTTTAACTGGTGGTGGCTCTGTGGCCTTGGGTGCTTCTGTCACCATGAACAGCGATTTAAACAGCTTTCCAGATTTGGCATCTGTTGACATGAACGCCGATAAAATGCCTATTGTTGATGGTGGTGATAACTCATCCAAAAAAATCACCTTGGTACAATTGGCCAGTGGTTTGGCTGGATCTGGCATTTCTGCCGCTTCTGGTGTTCTTGGATTGACAGCCAACAGCGTTACCGTTTCTGGTGGTAATGGTCTTTCTGGCGGTGGTGCTGTTACTTTGGGTGGTTCTACGTCTTTGGCGTTGGACCTTAACGAGCTTAACGGCGCTGCATCTGTTGACGTTGCTAATGATTTTATTGCTTTCATTGATGCCAATGATTCAAACGTATCTAAAAAGCAGTCAATCAGTCATTTAACAACAGCCTTGGCGGGTACTGGGTTAGCCAATGATTCTGGCCAGCTTAAAATTAACACTAATGGCGTAACCGCTAATGAATTGGCCAATGATGCTGTCGATACAGCTGCAATTGCTGATGATGCTGTAACCATTGCCAAGATTGGTGCGCGTGCATATACAGAAAGCTTTGCTGGTAATGCCGGGACCACTTATGATTTGGCGCGTGCTGTCGATGCCAATTGGGCAGATAGAGTTATGGTCTTTAGGAACGGGCTCAGATGCGTCAAGAAGGCAAGCGGGCCCGCTGACGCCTCAGAGTATACGGTAGGCGTAACGGCTGGCACTGGTGGCGTTTGCCGTATCACTTTTGGCGCTGCACCAAATACAGATAAAATCGTCGTCGATTATATGACTTAAAAATTGGGTTTATCCTTTGAGCAGTCAGGTAACCTGTGGCGGGCCATTAATTTGGCCCGTCACTTTTCCACAGAGTTTTCCACAGAGTTTTCCACAGGTTATTGATAAGTCTATGGAAAACTAAAACAGGCAGGTAGTAAAATGGAGCCACTTAAATATCTTGACAACCTTTTTAGATCGTTGGGCAATAGAAACAAATGGGATAGCTGGACGTTTATCTTCCGTCTTCTGGATGGTGGCCACTTAAAAATGAAAGACGTTTATGATGTGGGTGAATCGTTAGGCTATGAAAAAGCATTAATCGATATTAGGCGAAAACAATATCTGGATAAAATGACGCCAGACCAAAAGCGATCCAAAAAAAGCAGAGCCAATAAAAGATTAAAAACAGAAATAAAAAAGTTTTGTAGCTAATTAACAATCGGGATCACAGTGCACCTACAGTTAATGTCCATCTCTGGCGCTCCAAAGGACCCCGGGTTTTGGGCTGAATAGCTATCAATAACAAATTCAGCATTAACGTCTATGGCTTGATCATCTCGGCCATATTTGGCTTCTAAATCTAAATGTAAGTCTCTGGTTCTGCTGTCTCTGTTTGCCACCCATGCCTTTTTAACTGTCAAACCATATTCTTCTTTAGCTTTAACAAAGCTTCTATTTTGTGCCCCAGAAATTATGCGCGTGCTTTCTGTTCTGGCTATCGTTCTGGCTCTGGCATATCCGAAAATGGGATCTTTCTTTAAACCTTGATCACTAATGTTTAAAGCTATCTGGTCAATGGTTAAACCTTCTTTAACGCCATCTACTACTTTTTTCTGTACCTTCTTAGATGTAGTGGTCACGATTTCTTTTACTGCTTGATCAAGCATTTTATCTAAATAAAACTGCTCACCAAAAAATAAATAAGATGGCTCTTGGACATTGCCAAGCTTAAGCAGTCGTTTTAACATGCTTTTACCTGTTTTTTGCCAAGTGCCTTGATATGCGCCAGGTTTACCTTTGATCAATCGGCCATTTACTATTTTATCTGGCGTGCCTTTAAGAAAGTCTTTTAAAATTACTTCCTCTTCAGCGGATGCCATTATTTTAAAATAGTCGATTCCTTTTGTTATGCTGCCATTGTAATTTTTTTGTTCTTTTATGCGTGATAAATATCGCTTTTTAGCGCCTTTCATGTATTTATTAAAAGCGGTTTGTAGCTTGGTTTCTGCTGGCTTCTGTGTTTTTTCGATATAGCGTAACCATATTGCTGTTCTTTTTTCATATTGCAGATCATAAGATTTTTGCTCTTCATCTGCCTTATCCATTTGTGAAACTATTTTATTTGAAAAAGTTACTCCAGCATCACCAGCCCATAACGCCCACGCCACGCGGCCGGCACTTGGATAACCGTTTTGATCTGGATAAAAACCTTCACCTTTTTTATCTTCTTCATGGCGTGCTAACCATGCGCGCATTTTACGCGCTTTTTCTGGGCTTATGTCAGAACCATTAGCCATTCTGGTGGCCCAATTAACTGTGGCAGGTGTTAAACCCTCACCGCTTTTACCTTGGGCGTGCCATTTTAAACCCAATTGCAATTCTGCCACCATTCCTTTGGTGGGCTTAAAATCAATATGGCTGTATTTATCAGGAACAGCCTTTAAAGTAATTTTTTTTTTAACAAAGAAAAATCTAAGGCTTCTGCTTCTGCCAATGGTTCGTCTATGTTTTGCTCTTCTTCTATGTTAGGCGTTTCCAAACCTTCATAGGCATAAGCGGCGCTGGGGCTGAATCCAAAAAGTATGTGTTTTTCTACTCTGGCCAATTGCGCGTCACGTTTGGCCTGTAAAACTTCGACATTAGAATAATCAAATTTAACGTAGTATTCTGGATCGAAACGCTTAGCTATCTGGGTAAACATGTATTCAAAACGCGCACCTTTGATAATTTGGTTTTGCCAATATGTAGACGCCTGAGCTTGGGCTGTGGCGTAGTTAGCTGTAGGCAGCCCCAAAACGCTTGGGACCACACCGCTAACGGCCGATATACTTTCACGTGAAATGGATCTAATATTAGAAAATTCCATATCTCGCATTGATAGATTTAATGGTGTGACGTCGATTTGACCAGATAAAACAAGAGCCCCACCTTCTTTGCTTAAATCATTATATTGGCTTAAAATGCGCTGGCGTCTTTCTGCGCCCCATATGTCTGATTCATCTTTAGGGCTTAACAAAATATCTGGGCGGCCTTTTTTGGCACTAATGCTGGCCAGCTTGGCCGCTGATAAATCCGCTGATATTTCAGAGTTAAGAGGCTGGACTATTCCTGTACCATATAAACCTTCTGGGCCAGTGGCATAGGAAGCGCCGCGAATGTGGATAACTCGATCTGTTGCATATAAAACAGTTTGGCCGCCAGAGGTGTGTAAATATCCGCTAACCCCCATGGCTGGCTCTGTTTGGATTTTCACTTCTTCTGGATGAAGTCTTATTATGCTGGTTGGCTGTTCGGTTAAGCCAATAATTAATAGATAACAGTTACCCGACAATAAAAGGTCTATAGCCAATTGTTCTCTAAGTAAGAATGGATCCGAATTTGTGCTGGGGTTATCCATTAAATCTAAAAAAGGGCTGTCTTCTACCAGTTCAGCATTAGAGCCTTTTCCTTTGAAAAGCCTTAATGGCAATGCAGCTAAATCTTGTGAGCTTCTTAAAACCGCTGCATGGGTGTAACCATGGCCACCATATGCAGACAAAGCAGTCATGGCGCTGTAAGGGTTAGCCGCTCCGCTTGGGCTATTCCAGTTAACCCCATGATTTGGCAGCTGGGGTTTTTCTACCTTCTTAAAGTATTTTGTGATTCCACCAAACAAATCATTAAACCAGCCCATTTTTTATTCTCCATTTTGTTTTGAATCTATCACAAGATTAGAAGGCCAATAACCCTTAAATCAAAATGATGGCTAATAAATTAGCGCGCCCATATAGTATTTAGCTCAAACCGTCAAGGAATAAATTAATTTTTTTTAATAAAAAATGCGACAAAAAAAACCGCGTGTGGTAAATACCCAATATGATAAAAAAGTTTCTACAAGTCCAAAAAAATACAGATCGTGAAAATGATAGTGGTGTTTCAACCTTTATCGCTTCCACTTCTGCTGTTGATCGTTATGGTGATATAGTTTTAAATGGTCCAGAAAATTGGGATTTAACAAACTATCAAAAAAATGGCGTGGTTTTATTCAATCATGATCAAAATGGTCTACCCGTTGGGCGTGGTGAAGTCAGATTGGAAGATGGCCAATTATTAATTGACGTTACATTTGATAAAGGCCAAGAAAGAGGTGCTGAAATTGCGCGAATGGTAAAAGAAGGCTTTTTATCTGCTGTTTCTGTTGGTTTTCAGCCGTTAGAATTTGTTGAAAGATCAGAGCTTCCAAAAGACCACGCTAAACATGGCCCAATTGGCCGCATGTTTACTAAATCAGAGCTTTTAGAAGTTTCTGTGGTAACCATACCAGCCCAGGGCCAAGCGGTAGCCATTAGCCGCAATTATCAAGATTTTGATCGGGACGATTTAAACATGATGCTTAAAGACTGGAAACAACGCAAAGCGAAAACGCGCTTTATTGCTTCAATGCGTAAACATATTTTGAGAGTAGAAGAAGAGGAAAACGCTTGGGTGGTTCATTTTGCTAAGGGTGAAATGTCGGAAGACTTAGAAGAAGAGTTAGAAGACATGGCAGAAGAAGCAGAAGCAGAAGAAGCCCAAGAGCCAGAGGAAGAATCATATTATGATAAATATATGGCTTCTGATGAAGATAGCGAAGAAGAAAAAGACCACGCAGAAGATCACGCAGAAGAAGAAGAAGAGTTAGAAGAATAATTAGAAGAAGAGTTAGAAGAAGAAGAAGAAGAAGAAAAAGAAGAAGTGGATAAAAACTTTTCTTTTGCTCTTCTAAAAGCCATGACAAATTTTTATAAAATGGAGAAATAAAGCCATGTCCAAAGTAAATGCAAAAATGCAAGCTGAAGCCAATAAAATCATTAAAGGGATAATTAGCCACCAGCGAAACAGTGAAGAGCGCCTAAGTAATTTCGAAGCACAAGTCAAAGATTTAAAGCGCGCCAACAGATTGTTGACTGAGTCTGTCCAAACAGCTGCTTATGTGCCTAATGGAGACGATTCTGAGCTAAAGCAATTTATTAACGCAGATGGCACAATCCAAACCCAAGAAGAACGCGCAGAAATTAACATTCCAGGCACTGGCACTGTAACCTATAAAAAGGCTGGCCTTTTGGATACTACAGAGCCCGTTAATGATTGGCATCAAGATTTAATTCGATTGGCACAAAAGCGCGCTTTTGTTCGGATGATTATGCCAAGCCTAAACCCAGAAACACCAAAATGTGATCTGGCTTTACACAAACATCTTCAAAAAGCACCTGCATCATTTCGCCCAGCCATCCAAAAAAGCTTTTTTGACGGTGCGGGCTCTGGTGCTGAATGGATTGATCCAGAGTTCAAACCAGAATTGTGGGAAGGTTACACCACACCGCGTAACCTAAGAAGCTTGATTCAAAAGCAAAACGTAGAATCTAACGTGGTACAGATTCCCCGGCTAAATTCGGGCGGTACTCCATTTTTAAAGGGCGTTGTCAGTTCAGACGATCCGGCGCTATATACCAAAAGCTCTGTGGCCACATCTCAAAAGTCCGTAAACATCAAAGGGCTGGCCTTGTCTTTTACTGTGGATGACGCAGCTATGGAAGACTCAGCCATAAACGTGGCCGCTTCTCTGGCTAAGCGTGCCAGTGACTCATTAGAGAGTGCGTGGGAAGATGCAGCCCTGAACGGTTCAACAACGGCAGTCCATCCAGATACAGGTTTAGCTAACTGGAACCCACGCGGGCGCTGGGATGCTGGGGCCATTTTGGGTACTGCTGCCGATCATCGGCGCTGTTTTACGGGCTTCAGACATGCCGCGATTGCTAAAGGCACTTCTGGCCAGATTGCTTCTGGTGCTGGAACAACCTTGGTAATTGGTGACATTCTTACCCTTTTGGGTAATATGGGCGAATATGGAGCACAAGACCGCTATATCGTGACATCACCAGAAGTGGTAATTCAACATATTTTTGGATTGACTGAATTAATTACATTGGACAAGGCGGGCAGCCTGGCCACCTTGATTAGTGGATCAGTCGGGAGCCTGTTTAATGTTCCTGTTGTTCTGTCTCGCTTTATGACGGCCGACATGAACGCCACAGGGCTTTATGATGGTTTGGTTACTAATCGTTCTGGTATTGTTTGCTTCAATGCAAACTCATGGTATCAATATGAGCGCCGAGGTATAACCACAGAGACATCTAAAGACATCAGATCGGGCGCTGTGTCCATCGTTTGTACACAAAGAAACGTCATGGACAGCCCAGATTTAGATGACGCTAAAAACTGTTCATATATCAATAACATCGTTTGCACCTGATAAAACAGGCAGGAGATAAAGACAATGCCAAGCATGGAAATAGCATCATTTAAATTTGAAACAAGCGCACCAGCCGACACAATAGAAGCATATTACGCTTTTAGTGATCGGTATCAATTGGTATCTGCCAAAGTCATTGATGAAGCAGGTATAGCGCA
>CEUT01068098.1_pt1 | contig 21166 bp, 37 predicted proteins | sample 531401 | NCBI WGS metagenome assembly CEUT01 (sample SAMEA2622821, study PRJEB7988) | marine metagenome | biome: marine biome (ENVO:00000447); feature: surface water layer (ENVO:00002042); material: "saline water (ENVO:00002010), including plankton (ENVO:xxxxxxxx)" | depth 5 m | reverse complement strand
TCAGGATGATATTTGTGAATAAATTCTTTTGCGGGCCACTTATAAGAAGTCCAAGTATTTTTGTGTTTCTTATCATGATTGGACATCGACCAACGTTGAAATTCTTCTGTATCATAAAATGCTAAATTAACTTTATATTCTGTTGCACCAGAAAAATTTATTGGCATACGATACTTAACATGTTGCCACTTTAAAGAAAAATTAATCCACCAATATAAATCGAATCTAGTTTTAATTTCAAATGGTGCACGAGTAACATGTTCATCTATGTATTTCCAAAGTTCTGGCCGTATTTTTAAATCTGCTGGCCAAACTGAACTCTTACCTCCTTCTAAAAAAACTGGAGCATATACTTTCTCCAAATCCCATTTTTTCATAATTTGCCAAGAATCATGAAAAGCATTATCATCGTCTATTACACTGTCACTACCAAAAAGTTGGTCACCGCAATCACCAGATACTTTAAGACAATCTGTTCTGTTATAAAAATTAGTGTCATATAACATATGCACTTGTACAGGTTTCCATTGCTTGGAGACTACTTTGTTATACAGACTTGGAAATTCCTGTATTGAATCTATAGTATATCTTACATGCAATTCTTTGTCAATAGGTTTTGTTTCTAACAAAGCTAGAAGTGCAACAGAAGAATCTATTCCGCCACTCCATCCAATATGGACAGGAAGGTTATGTTTTTTACGAGCTAGATTCCAAATACCATCTGCTGCTTCTAATGCACAAGTTTCAAATGACTTTTCTGTGTTAACATCAAAAGGAATTGGACTATAATCAAACCAAGAAGTATTAGTCTGTCCTGTTCTATCTACTAGAGTAGAGGTAGCTCCAACAAATTTAGCAACATATTTGATAACTGGATTATTAAAACGAACACCATTTGTTCGATGATCTCGACACCAAATAATTTTTATTCTTTTCGTATTTGCAAATTTTTGAAGAAGATGGTGATCAAACATTACCATTAAAGAATAAGTCCACTAGTTGCTTTAATATACGCCTTTTCAACAGTATCATTACTTTCTGTAACAAGAACAATACCAGCACCCCAAAAAGTTACTTCTTCCGGGCTCTCTTTACCGGTAAGACACACACCATGAGCAAATCCCATACCACCATCTGGTGTTTGAACAATCATCCTTGGATTTTTAAGTGTTACTTTAGTGTCGCTTTGATAACTAAGTTTACCAACAAATTCACCAGCGGGTGTTACCACTGACACTAACACATCTTCATCAATCATTTTTTCTATCCCATCTATAAAAAATATGTTTATCAATTTCCGTTGTTCTTATGAACTTCTTTCTCCAAGAGGGCCGAACATAATTAGCATGATAAAATAAGGCACCATCAGTAATATCAACCCACTGTCCATCATTATCCAATATTTTACGAGCAAAGTCAAGTTTTTCTTGATAAAGTTTTTTGTTTGATGGATTGTCAGACTTTCCATCACAATACCAACTAAATTGACATTTATTACTGCCTTTCTTATATCCTTGTTTTACCACCTTACATATTGTATCTGGAAATCTGTCATCATTCACACGATTTATGACAACAGAAGAAACAGCAAGCATTCCTGCTGTGCCTTGATTTCCAACTTCAAAGTACATATTTTTAGCAAGGCATTCTACTTGTTCTTCCCTGTCTTCTGCATGCCAAGAAATATTTAATATGCTACCAAGAGCTAACAAAGTCCCAGCAACCCAACCACCGGCAGTATCTATCATGTTCTTGGATGCTCGCCAGGATAATCATCATCTGGTTGCATGTACTCTTCAGTCCAACCAAATGCTTCTTTAACCACATTAGCAGACAAACCTTTATACTTCCTATGAAGAGCTTTATCCTTTGCAGCAACTATAATCTCTGCCTCGTCTTGATGCAATCCTTCCAACATCTGAATAAACATGTTTTCTCTACGATTAGTCGTTAGTTGAGGATTGCCACCTTTAATATAATGAAACAAAGTTCTTGCCTCATGCACAAGCATGTTATGCTCTGTTCCTTCTGGAGCCTCATTTGGTGTGTATGGAACATCACCTTCTGGCAAATCCCACTCAATGTTAGGATCAAAAGACGACTTGAGAACCATTCTCAATGCATCTGTATTGTGTTGTCTCAACAACTCAATCTTCTTTTCTTTTGTCTTCGCCTTCGCAACTTTGTCCAAAACCTCAGACATTAATGGTGTATATGGCATTTTAAAAATCTCCTATGTTATCCATCAATTCTTTTAACTTATTATCTATAAAATAATTTAGTAATTTACTACGGTCACCTTCTGGTGCTTTATGATATGTCTCTAAACATTCCAAAAACAACTCTTTAGGTGATTCTTTCAAATCAATCAGCTTCTGATTCCTCTGATAATTACGATACCAAGATGCTGCATAAAGCAATTCACCTTCATTCAAATCCTCTAAGATATCAGCAATCTTTTTCTTACTCAATGGACGCTGACGCAATCCATCAACAAACGTATTGTCTGGCGACAACACATTTGGAATACCATCACTTACATCACCCTTTAGAATATGCTCACAGAGATATTCATTAGGGTCAACACCCTCAATAAACTTTTTTGTGATTGGACTATATTGTGAGACATTGGTATATTTCTGTAACTGAACAAAATCTTTATCACCGGACAAAATCAACGTCTTGCCATTGTCAAACTCAAGTTCAAGACACAGAGCAGCAATGATATCATCAGCCTCTGCACCGTATACCTCAAGAACTTTGTATGGAAAGAATTCTATGAGTTCTTCTTTAACGGTATTCAAACAATCAAATATATCATTCCAATCATGACCAGAGGTTTCTCTGGTTTTCTTTCTACTGGCTTTATATTCTGGAAAGAAATCACGTCTCCAATAGTGACGGGAATCATAACAGATAACCAACTCACCATACTCCTCACGAAACATCTGACGATACATACGAAGAGAATTAAGAATCATATGACGCACTAAAGGCACATCAACACTATCACGTTTTGTGATGTTCAAGTGCATCATAACACTTGCAACACCAATCTGGTTCATATCAACTAGAATCATTTTTTAATCTTTCTTCAGCCTCTTTAACTGATTTAGGAAATTTCTTAAGTACAATACTCTTTCTTACTGTGTTAAAACTTACTGTAATTCTTTTTTCACTTTGATTTTTTTCTGTCCAATGATCTGCCCAACTAGGAAATAATATCATCTGGCCAGATTTTACTGGTTTAGATATTATACCATTCGGCAAATTAAAAAACAAGGGCGAACTGTCTTCATCCACATATGGATAATATGCACCACTCACCACACTGCCTTCTTCTACATCCCAAGATTCTACATGTCGATGTTTAGAAACAATACCACCTTTACCAAGAATATTAAACCAACTTGCAGATATAACTGAGGATTCTAAAAGTGGTGATGTGTTTGAGTCATGAATATACTGGTTTATGCATCCTTGAATTTGTTTTGCAAGAGGTATTAGCCTGGAATCAAATAAAAATTCATTGTTAATATTGTAACTGCTCTTTCCTTCGACAAGATTATAATCTCCTGTCTTATATTCATCAATAACATCTAAACAAATTTCATTGAACTTACTTAGATTAAATTCATTTATTACACTCATACTTTCATATCAACTAAAATCATTTGATTTCCTTTGACACATGCATACAATCAAACTGTATCCTGTAGTATCCGTTGTTTTGAACTATAGACCAATTTTTTCTACTAATCTTTTTCTCACACGCCTCTTGTGTCATTGGTGTATTGTAAATATATTGGTTGCCTATGTACTCCCAACTTCCTGTAACATTTTGCCCCCACATAGAGAGGATCATTACAAATTCTTTCATATCATTTCCTAATCATTTATGGTATCTCTTTTCAACACACGTCATCATATATGCGTCATTTGCTTCTGGTTCTGCAAGTCTTGCAAACTTTTGTAACTTCTCAAAGTTTCTATCAATATAATCAGAACAATCTTCATAATTATTAAAAATCAGAGGCCGATCGTCTTGTTGGGTTATCTTTACAAAATCAGGGTACTGATAATTGGGGTAAGACATTATAACCAGAATTATTATCTCTTTCATACTTTCATATGAGCATTGAAGCTCATGCTTCTCCTTTCACCATCACAGTAAAACGGGTAAACAAAATGTTTCAAATAAGAAGGAAACAATAACATAGTGCCTACCTCTGGTTTGAACTTAACGTTATCACTTCTCATGTCTTGATTTTCACCATACATGAATTCAATCAATCCATTTGAAGGATAATGATCTTCATATTCTTTCTTTAATTCTTCTTCCATACCATCAGGAATTTTTAGATACACCACAGCAGAAATATCACCGCCATGATGATGATAAGGATTATATTCGCCAGCATATTGACTGACAATCCAACTATGAACTAAATGAATATTATCAACGGTAGGTTTTGTGTCACGTCCAGCCATCTTATACCAAAGATATGCTCGGTTCTTACTGATAATATAGTTCAGGTATTCAAGACATTTCTCACGCATAATCTTGAAAAGAAATTCTTTCTCATCCTTATCGGAGATAGGTATTTGAACTTCACTACTTACTTTACCAACAAGTTTGTGTGACCAATCCCACTTGGCAATAGACATAGAATTGCTTAATACATTGTCACCAACTCTATTGATGATATCAACAAATCTATTCGGTACTTGTGTTTCTAAAATTGTTGGACTAAACACCTCATGGAATTTACTCTGTTTCTTCTTCATTTTCATTCCGAAATTTTTTCAATGTGTCACCTAATCTTTCTATATCTAAAGTAAAGTTACGGGCCTTTTTCTTTTCTTCAGGCTTTACTTCTATGGTAAATGCTCGTATTAACTCAGACATTGGATGTTCTAAATTCATCTCTCTATATAGACAACTTCTGACAGACTCTATAATAAATCCAATGTCTCTTAAAAATTCTTCGCTGTCAATTTCAAATCCATTTTCATCAATAGAGTGAATCATTTGAATCATTAATCCTTCAGTTAGAGAATCACAGAACATTGCATTTTCTTGATCTTCAATGATCTGCTCATCCTGAAGAATGACTTCTCTCTTGGGTCTTGCTTTCCATGGCCCAGCAATTACATTATTTTCTTGAATCGGTTCTTCGCATATAGGCATTTAACTGCTCCTATCTGATTCAAACATTTCTTTAGTGTAAGTACAATTGATATCTGGATACCAAACACCTACACTTCGTTTAGGCATACCCTTATATGGTCCTTCATGATAATATGCCATAGCTCCACAAATAAATTCCATTTTGTGTTGTTGCCTTTCACCATAAAACAAATCGTTCCACACCCCATCCTTTAGATATGTTTGCATATTTCTTACATATCCTTCATGACCAATTCTACGGGCAGTAGCACCCTTAATCTTGCTTCTTTCGTTTCTTTTTTCAGCAGAAACAAGTTCTTTCTGTACCTTAATCCATTCCTTAACCTTATCAGGATGAAGTACATAATCCTCATCCAAATTATGTAGGGATGGATGAAGACCAGATTTACCATAATTGGGATTCTTTTTTGCACGAGCCTCTCGTGCCTTTTTGAGACGTTCAACAGCTGCTTGCCGCTGTTCATCAGTCATGGGTTTACGTGGTTTCCGAACCTTTTTTCTTTTAGAAGGATCAGACCAACCACTATTTTGTGTTCTTGCACGAATTTTTCTAGCCACCGACATAACCTTTTAGATAATGAGCCAATAAACCATTTAGGAGCAAAGTAAGACCAACAGCATTAACAATTAACAATGCACGGTCATTCCAAAGAATCGAAACAACGAACCAACCAAAAAGACCTACACCATGAAATGCAAGATTCCAAGGATATAAATTGTTTGCTGTCAAAAAAAGACCAACAATCAAAAATGCACTTGAAATCCACTTTAGATACCAACTTGGACCACTTGTAGGTGTAACTGTTTTTGTTGGTATTTCATGAGTCTTTAATTCAATCGTACTAGTTCTTACACTAGTATCAGTATCCGATCTCAATTTTCCTCTTCTCCAAAGACTTTAAATAACGTCTACGACCAGCAGCCTTTTCTAGTCTTCGTTTCTCGCCCTTTGACTTGAAACGTTCACGTTCTCGTATTTCTGTATAAAACCCATCTTCCTGAAGTTTCTTCTTCAGAATTCTAAGTGCTGTATCAACGTTACCATTACGAACATCAACCTTCATATTTTATCCTTACTGTTGTACACTGTGATTGACTCTCAACTTAAGAGTATCACCATACGGCCTAAATGCAGTACGTGTTGTGTAGGTCAAACCATTAAATGTGTATGAAACCAAATAACCATCAACAAAAGTTTTCTGTTGAATACGATAGGTTGTATTACAAACCACACGATTTTCATAATGAACATGTGATTGCTGAGCATGATTACCAGCAATCACTGCACCAATAACAGCACCGGCGGCAGTGGCAGCAGTGTTACCAGAACCCTTACCAATTTGATTTCCTAGAATACCACCAATAACTCCACCAATGATATTATTAGCGTTGAAATTAATAGAGTCACCATTTTTAGTTACAGGAACTAATTGCTGAGTACAAGTATTCACTGGAACACGAATTTCAGATACACTGTAATTCGGTTGTACATCTGTAATAGGCACTTCTACTATATCATTGTTGGCATAAGCCGCAGAACTAAACAACGTTGCCATGATTCCTGCCAAAATTGTCTTTTTCATCTATTTTCTCTCTAATTAGACTTCACAACATATAATCATTCTATCAAATTATAGGCACGATGTCAATAGTTTTAAGTCACTAATTTTTCTTAAGTTTTACCAAACATTTATCACCTTCTTCATCAATTTCAGTCTTAATATAACCATCACGTTCCAACATGATTAACATATTTTCTATGATATCCTTTGAAGAAAAATAACGACCCCAAGCCCAACAAGCTCCCATAGAAACAAGTGCAAGCAAAGTATGTGTATATGCGTTCATCGTTTAATACCTCTTTTATATATGTTAACAAATTAAACGTTCTTTGTCAATAAAAAAGAGAAGTAAGACATAGAAATCCTAAAAGAACTCCAGCGCCTATTCCTATAACTAATGCCTTCAATAGATCCATATCAAACCATAAAGGTATGTTTCTTGTCGGCCCTTTAGTAAAATTGCGTGGTTTCATTTCGTCGTTGCTCTATAAACGCCGTCCCAATCTTCAGGGAGGTCTTCTTTTTGTAGCTGTTCTATTCTATCTCCCATCATGTCGTAATAATCTCTCATCATGCCATTAAACTCAAACTCTAGGTCATTGAGCCATCTTAGTGCTAACTGCCAAGCTTGTTTACGATAGAAGAACAAAAACTTCTCATGCTGTCTTTGTGCCATATCATAGTTCATGATGTTTATAAGGTTTTCATGAGTCCCTAAAGATGTGTAAATATTAACACCTTCTGTTTTACCTTTAACCGCAATTTTATCTAATTCTAATATTACAAATTCATCCTCCATTTCTTTGGCGGTTTCCTCGCCAAGAATTATCTTCATGCCATATTCTTTACTTTGTCCTTCAAGTCTGGCTGCAAGATTAACTGCATCTCCCAAACAACTATAGTCAAATCTTTGATTACTGCCCATGTTGCCCACGACTACATCTCCTGTATTTAATCCAATACCGATGTTTATAGGAAGAGAATTCTCTTTCTTCAGCTCCACATTTAAACCTTCAAGATGTTTTAGCATCTCATGAGAAGACTTAATTGCCAATCTACGTTGTTCTATAACGTCGAGTGGAGCATTCCAAAATGCCATTATGCAGTCACCCATATATTTATCTATTGTACCCTCATTAGTCATGATAATGTCTGTCATAGGAGTCAAAAACCTATTGATGAGCTTTGTTAATCCTTGTGGATCAGTTTTGAACTGCTCACTGATAGGTGTAAATCCTCGTATGTCACAAAACAATAATGTTAGTTCTCTTGTCTCACCTCCTAATTTCAATAGGTCTGGATTCTTCTGTAACTTCTTAACCATTGCCGGTGCAAGATAATGTTCAAACTGTTTTTTGATTTCCATTCTCTTTTTGTGTTCTTCCATAAATCTCAAAAATGCTGCAATTGACCAAGCAAAGAATATTGTAATTACAGGATAACTCCAATCCACCAAATAATCGTGTTTGGTGAAAAGATATGAACTTCCTTGAAATAAACCTATAGTGGCTGCAGGCATGAGTATCGCACCAAAGTACCAAGGTAGCAATAATACAACAACCATCAATAAGAGTGCAAGACCAAACGATGCACCCAATTCTGCAAGATTAGTCCAATATGGTCTAGTGATGTTTCTGCCTGTCATCATTGTCGCAACAGAAGCACCAATAAGATCATGTGAATAGATTACACCAACAGGCGTAGATACTGCACTGTCAAGGCCAGATGCTGTTATTGACACGATTACTATCTTGCCAGTCAGGTCTGGCAATTCCTCGTGCAATGCATGGACTGGAGTTTTCCATTTGAAGTCCAACCAGATATTGCCATGTGCATCTGTATCAATCATCTTGAACTTAGGTATGCGTAGTTTCTCAACGCCCGCCACACTTGTTTTCATTTGATACGATATGTCACCGGCAGCCATTCGTAATATTTCCATACTCATCGATGGATACAATTGATCTTCCACTGCAACCACCAATGGCATACGGCGAACCACACCATCCTTCTCTGGTGCGATAATCATCATACCTACACCATGTGATTTTTCTGCCAATAAAGGTATAGGACCGATTGCGCCTGGATACTGATATACCCAACCATTCCATGGCTCACCTACTGTTGCAACACCTCGTGTGACACCACTATTATCGTTCTGTGTGGTAGGTATTTGTCCTATGATAGTTGGAGTTTGACTAAGAACATCTGCTAGTGTTTCATCTCCACCAAATCTATCAGGTTGCGCAAAGAGTATAGGAAGCACTACCATACCCGCACCAGCCTCATAGAGTCGTATTATCTCATTGGATAATGTTTCTCTGTTCCATGGCCATTGACCTTTTTTCTTTAAAGTCTCATTATTGATTTCTACTGTAACAAGATTATCCAAACTCTGCTCTGTTTGATTTCTTTGGTGTTGGTCTAATGCTTTGAGTCTTACCACATCAAGAAACCACGGGTCCACAAAACGAACAGTGCATAGAATGAGAATTACCGCAAATGATATAATCCATTTTTTCATTTTTTCGGCTCACAATTTTTGAAAGTTATATTTCCAACTTGATCTTTACAATATACTTCCTCTATTTTACTAAAAGTAAAATACTCTGAAATAATGTCTATCCATTGTTCATAACCTATTCCATTTAGATAAAACTCAGTTGAAAAATGTTCTTGAAAATCTTCTGGAGATTCTACATGAACGAATCCACCAAAATGGTCTGTTAAATCTACTCCAATCTCTCCACGCCCATTTACCTTATTTGCTATTGCTTCCACCTCTTTATGCACATCAGAATACGGCGTATGTTCTAAAGAAGAAATACAAGTCCAACTATTCGCTAAAGGTATATCTAAAGGATCGCTCCAATAATTTAAGTGTGTTTCATCTACCAACAACTTATAAATTTCTTCGTCCATAAAATCGTACTTTCGGAAATCTATTACAATAGTTTTGTATCCCAATATTTTAGCAATTTTAAAATAAGACATATTTCGGCTAGAAGGGTTAGAAGCACCAAATTCAACATATGTTTTCATATCAGTTTCCCTGCGTGACTGATACGGAACAACCACCACTTGTTTGACAATTCTGTGTCAATGAATAAGATTGTGCGATATTACCTTGTTGTATGAGTGTAATATCTGTATGATAGCTACCTTGAAGATTAATTACTCCTGTATGTTCTCCATCTCCTTTCTGCATAATTTCTTGTTCCCCGCCATCAGTCCTTATGTCCATTCTTAAATCTTTATCACCGTTTCCCTTTTGAGTGATAAAAGTGTCGTTATTATCACCGTTGTAGTAGTATATCTGTGCATAGTGGTCAGCATTACCTGTACCCGTCTCTTGTCCTATTTTTATGTTGTTACCATTTGCATGTACATCTAGATTTATGGTATGGCCACCATATTCTTGAGATTGTGAACCTGAACAGGTTGTATCTGTGCTGCTAGAGAATGTTGCCCCTTGACAAACATGAATGGTGTTGTCATCACCAGGCATATGAAAACCAACTCTATTAGAATCGGAACCAAGTGTGTTGTTCTGTTCTATCGTAAAAGTATTATTTGAACCATCTAAATCACCACCCCAGACTTTACCAGAACCCCAATAAGAAACCCAGCTAATCGTGTTGTCATTACCCTTCTGCGTAAAGTCCAAGGTATTATCATCATGGTCCATTGAAATGTTGACAACATTGTCATCCCCATCTTGAGAAATGGTTATGGTTGTATCATCACTCGTGCCAATCTGTTCAATGTAAATGCTGTTATCAGCATATGCAACACCAGCACTAATTAAACTGATTAATAACAATACTATTTTCAACATTATCATGTGTCGTTATCTCCGGTACAGGAATACCTTCCTGTGATAAATTTATTTCATAACCATAGTCTCCATTCAACTTTAACCAGATTTCACTGTTGCCAGAAAACCTAATAATCTCTAAAGCATTTCCATCAATTATAGTATTTACTCCTGTATCTTTGTTAAATCCAGCAGTTCTACCATCAATATGTTCTATCTGTGTTTGAAAAATAGCAATAAGCTTATCAAGAATATTTTCCAATAAATCAATATCTAATTCATTGATATCCAATAGACCAAAGGAAAGTTGATCCTCTTCAAGTTCATTTTCATCTAAATCAGTAAACTCCAAAAAATCTATATCTAACAAATTAGTAGATTTCTTAGATTCCTGAACTATTTTTATTAACTTTTTCTTTGGTGGTTTAATAATTAACAAGTTATTTATTTGATCTAAAGTAAGATCAAGAATAACAGGCTTTGATGGTTTTCCTTCTGAAACACTTACTACAGTCGCTTCAAAGGCTTGTGTAAGAACTACTGTGCCAATATCACTTTCTACCTCAATCTTTCCTACCGTGCCATCTGCATTGGGTAGTAATATTATAAGAGACTTTCCCACCTCATCAACTGTCATACTAAAGGATGTTCCAAGCACACCAATTCTAGCAGTTGGTGTGCGTATATCAACATTCTGTTTATTGAGTTTTGCAATATTACCACTGGCATATCGCACTGTTCCAAGTGCAACATTCATAACTAACTTAGACCCTGATTGTGAATTTGGGTCATAGATGAATTCGTCAATCACTAACGAACTATGTGGACTGACTGCTACGTTTGTATCATCTACAAACTTTATTCCTATATTACCATTTCCTGTAAGAACATTATCTTTAAAGAAAATATCGGAATGCTTCTGGAGAGAGAATTTTTCCTTTTCTCTCTCGACAGAAGCATTCCCCTCTTGTTTTACAACATTACCAATGTTTGCGTGAGTAGAAACATTGAACAATACAAGGCTAATCAGTAATAGTAATCGAAACACTGGCGTCAGCCCCACTCGTCGTTAAATCGACAACACTATCATTTGCACCACTTTGATTGATACTGAATGTTCCATCAGAACCAGTATGTGCTAGTGTTGTATCATGGTCACCAGCACCAGCATGTGTGGTTGTTACCGTATTACTATTGCTATCTCCTGAAAGAGTAATGTTTGTGATTTTCTTATCATCACCTATCATAGTAGCTGTACTGTTTTCATTAATAGTTACATTATTACTATCTCCTGTTACAGCTAGATCAATATCTGCATCACCACTCGCAGCACTAGTACCAACATTAACAGTTGTTGTATTGCTATCTCCTGTTAGAGTTTGAATAATACTATTATCATCAGCAGAAGAGTTTGTTCCAACATTTACAGTAGATGTATTGCTGTTGCCCTCTTGACGAACTGTTAATACTTGTGTATCACCATCAACTGAACCAGAAATGGTATTAGTATTACCTATTTGATCAATATCAATAGTTTGATCATCTCCATCCAAATCAAAGTCTTCAGTAGAAGTACCAACTTTATTCGTTTGTCCATCTTGAGTAATGTTCAAATCTAAATTAGCACCACTTTGATTAATATAAACATCACTTGCATAACTCACCCCACTCATAATAAAAGTTACTAGGAATGCAATTATGCTTCTTGTTTTCATATTTCTTCCTCCTCTTTAAATTCCCATAGATTTTCCTCTTCACCTCTTTTTATTAATTCTAACACAGCAGCTTCTATGGATTTTCTAACTGCATATGTTACCGATTCATTTTCTGTAAATCCTAATTCCATTTCTACAAGTTTTGTTCCTAAATCAAAAAACTTAAATACATTAACACCAACTCTTGAGCTTAATATAGTTTTCTGAGCACTTACTGACAACAAAACTTCACCCGTCTGCACTGATATCAATCGTATACCAACAGTGACCATATCCTTACGATATTCATCATGTGCGCCTACTCCCAAATATCTTGCACCAAAACCGCCTGTCATTAAATTTGTATCATATCCAATTATTCCACCCTCAAGTAAAACACCAGCAAACAATAATGGTTTAAGTTTTTCAGAATCTTTACCATCATATGTTTCTCGTGTATTCCGTATAATCTGCCTTTCTTTTAAAAGGTTTTCTAATCCAATTCTTTCTACTACTTGAAACCATTCTCCATCACCAGCTCTTTTTAGTGCTTGAATCAACCACACATCAGCACCTTGAGTTATAGCAGTGCTAAGTAACGCAAGATTATCACTAGGCTTTCTTTGCCCGGTCAAATCTCCAAACTTGTACACCGCTATGGTGACCTTCCTTACCGGCGGTGTCATTATCTCCAATTGGTTAACTAGTGCTACAGATGATGGTTCAGGCTCTTCTATGGGAAGTGTCTGACATCCTACCAAACTAAAAAGTGAAGTTGCCAATAGGAACGGTAATAACTGTTTCGCTACCATTTTTATCCAGTATTGTTAGAGTTACATCGTTATCATCTTTAACATAGCTTATCGTTGTACCTTCAAATGTAACTGTGCCTGAGTCAGCAGAATCCTCACCAAACATGTTATCTACTAACTGTTTAGATAATTGTGCATAAATTCTAGATTCCACATTATTAATGAACTTCGATAAATTTGTGTTTGCTTCATCTCTCTCTAATTGACGGGCCTCCGCTTCTTCTTTTTCCTTTAATGTTTTTGCACGAGAAAATTCCTGATTCTCGATTGTTAATACATGAGCACTATATCCGTTTCCACTGAAGGACGGCGATTTAAATGTGTGCACATATTCAACAGCATACAAATTTACAGGCAGTAAACAAAAAAGAAAAATTATAGCTCTAGACGTCATTCTTCTTCTCTTGTTTTCTCTGTTCCTGTATTTCTATTATGGTGTGTATTTTTTGATCCAACCGAATCATGTCATTATCTAACATTCTTACTCGATCAATCAACCTAATCAATGTACCCAACGCAGTATCTAAACTTGGAAGAATGTTATTCGTAACGAACTTCCAAATATAAAAAATAAAATAGCCCATACCCACAGCAACAACTACGGGCACACCATATTGATTTACTATTTCTACGATATCCATAACTACTAGTCTTTCCTAGAATCGTCTTTCCCATCGGCAGCAGACATTCTTCGTGTATCGGGTTTTACACCTAGCACATGACATACCAAAGCGTCTAACCTCACGATTTCATTATTAATAGTCTTTATACGGTTATCTAAAGAAGAGATCATACCATTTAAACTTTCAGCACTACTCACAACCGAGTCAAGTATATACTTTAACAATAATATGATAAAAAACCCGCCAACAATGACGGCCGCGATGGAAAAGCCTAGGTCAGCAATTACGCTAAACGTGGCTTCCATAAGCTCTCCATCTGTTATATTACTATAAAGTATTTAGGGGGATTTGTCTTGTAGTTGATGTAGTCGAACAAAATAATCTGCATCGACTAAGACTAGGGGTTTGGTGTTATTACGTTTCAGGACCACGATTGGTTCATAATCACCAGCATTTTCCTTTGCTTGTTCATACGATTTCCAAACGTTAACACTTTCTTGATTTTTGCACTCAATAGAGTATGGGAACTTTGCTCTCGCAGCACGGGCCATGATGAGATCCTCACCACCCGCGCCCATGCTGCGAGATTCTATATCTTCTGGATGAACTTCTAATTTCTCAATAAGCAAATCACGAAACCATTGTTGAAGTCTACGTCCTTTTGCCTTAGCTGATTGTGTCTTCATCTTCCCAGTCAATTATATCATCTTCAAAATCTGGATCGTCAATATCACTTCCACAAAATGGACAATACAATATCTGATAATGATAATCATCCAAATCGTGTTTTATAGTAAATTCAGCTTCGCAAGAAACGCAGGCTATGAGTTTCATTGAATCTCACAGAAACCTGCTGCACATGCAAGTTCTTGGGCACCAATTGTCATATCAGTTTGCTCATATTCCGCCAGTTTCTTCCAGTCTACAGTTTTAGGCATACTCTTCAAAAGCACTTCGTATTCTTGCTTAGTGCAATCCTGATAAGGTGCTTGTTTATATGTATGCTCTGCAAATGGAAGGAAACTGACACCACTCATATATTTGAAGTTATCGTATACCCACGACCCAACTTGCAACCATTCCTCTTCTTTGACAGAGATGGTAACAGAAGGCTTATGCTCGCACCAGTTTTCTTGATAAACTTTCCATAGTTTCAACTGTTCGATAGCAGACATGTCTGTGCGAAACACTGCACTAGTATCAACTTTCATGGGAAAAGAAAACACTGATGTATGGCTTGGATTCATCACATCGTCTTCAACGGGAAACCCTTGGTCCATCATCATCTTTGTTAATGGATCTTTCTTATCACCACGCACGGTGCGTACATAATAAGGATTATGCCTTGCATGAATGCCGGAAGCAGAATCAGTCAATTGACTTACTGTGCCAGATGGTTTTACACAAGTCACAGCAACAGATTGATTGATACCCATCTTTTCAGCATATTCCTTATTTGTTTCTACAGCCATATCTCTCAGTTTTTTCAGTCTAGACTCTAAACCACTTATCTTACCGTTTGTAAGTTTACAGTCCATGATGCCTGTAAGGGAAACACCAAGTAGTCTTTCTTCTTCACAGTTTTTTCTCCATGACTTAGAGACATATTTAAAGTTGACAAGTGTTGATTGAAACGTGCCAAGAATAGTTGCAAGTCTCACCTTCTCCAAAAGAGTCTCTTCTGTATCATGTGCGCGAACTACAACCTCTGACAGATTACAGAACTCGCGGTTACGAAGAATAATTTCAGAACAAGGATTAGTGCCATACTCATGACCCTCTACTTCACGCCTACCATTCTTTGATGCCATCCAATTAGCAGACTCACGATTAAAGATACCACGTTCACCAGACTTGGAATCATAGAGAGCTTTCCACTCATCCATGAAAAGACCAATGTTTGGTTTTTCACTATAACACGCAGAGTTGTTTGCAAGTGCCCGCTGACCGTTCTCATTCCACCACTGACCAGTCTTGGCATGACGCATAAGGTCATCAGATAGGTTAGACAAACTAATCAATGCAGAACGACGCACACCGCCAACAACCACAACTTCTGCAATCTTACAGACTATATCGTGTGCCTCAAGAGAATATAACTTACGTCCGGCTGCATTCTTAAAAATATTGACAGTAAAGTTGAATAGAGATTCAAGTGGTTCTGGACCACTAGCTCGTCCACCAAACGTCTTCAGCGGCGAACCAGCTGGTCTGACCTTACTTAAATCCCACCTTGGTATCTGTCCGACATATAACATACCAATAAGTTCTTTGAGTCCTTTAGCCCAACCCATCTTGGAATCAGCCACTACAATAGTGGTATCTGATATATGAAACTCATCAGCAATTACAGGAAGGTCAGAAACATATTGTTTTTCAACACTAAACCCAACGCCAGTGCCATTCATAAGAATATAAAGGATTTCGTCAAATGCCTGTGGACGATCCACTGCAACATACGAACAGTTATACCCTGCAATGTTTTCTCTCTTGAGTGCTTCACCAGCCGTCATAATACAACGCATAGACGGCATAACACGCAAACCAAGAACCGCTTGTTGTAGTTCATCTCTCAACTTCTTTGTGAGGTCGAAGTTGACGGTTTCTTTTAGGTGTTCTGTGAAAAAATCAAAATATCTAGTAACTGTTTCATCCCAAGTTTCTCGACGTTCTTTTTCTGGTAACCATCTAGAATAACGGGACAAGTGAATAAACTCTTGGTACGATGTTGGTAAATAATTACTAGGCATTTATCTTTCTCCATTCTGCTAGTTTTAGTTGTGCCTCTACACCACTAAATGTATTGTTCTTTATGATTTCTTCTAAATTTTGTTTAGTATACCCTGCAATAATCATATCGTTAATATCTTTTTGTTTCACATGGTTTGGCCAGATAACAATTCTCTGACCTTGTTCTATTGTTTTCTCTATCTGTTTACAAATTTCTTTGTTTCGTGGCTCGTTATCATATATAATTACTAACTCACCGTCTATCAAATTTTTAGAAAAGTCTGCCCCAGCAACTGCAATGCAATTGTCAAGGAACATACTATCTATCGGTCCTTCAACAACGAAGATTTTCTTAGTTTTATCTACTCTATCTAAACCATAAATCTTGTCTGCATTATCATCTAATTTGACGGTAATATATCTAGGTTGTTCAGAACCAAAGGCTCTACCTTGATACGCGAATACTTCACCGTTCTCATTTCTAAAAGGAATCAATAACCTTGGATGATCACAACTCGAAGGTGGAAATTTATTTTTTACTAAAAGGTTTGAAAATCCGTAAAAATCCGGGCATAAGAACAGGTCTGCACATCTCTCTTGAGGTATATTTCTCTTTTCAACCAGTCCTCTCGCCGGGTGAGACTTGGGAAGTTCTGAAATCGATTTGAGGTTTTTGAAAATATTCTTTTTAGGAAAGACAGGTGCATTGAATTTAAACTCCGGTTCTGGATTGTTAGTTTTGACGCCTTTTCGGTAACGTTCCATTATATAGTCATCGTAAACTTTTGAGTTTACGTGCTTAATAAGATTTCCCAATGTTGCTCCAGCACCACAGTTGTGACACTTGAAAAATAAATCATTCTTTTTACGGTAAACGAATCCTCTAGCTTTTGTGCGAGACTTCTGTGAATCTCCACAATACGGACAACGGAAATTCCACAGATTATCTCCCTTCTTCTTAAAGAGAGAAAGCTGTGGACTGATTAGATTAAGATATTTTGTATCGATATAAGACATTCTGGTATGATAACATACCAATCATAGAATGTCAAGTTCTAATACTTTATTAAGTACAAATCCAGCGATAATTGAAGCGCCAATAAGAACATGACGCCATTTTTCTAAAATACCAACTCTGTCTCTGAGTTCATCACGTATGGCCTGAATTTCTTTATTCTGTTCTGCGTGTTGTGCAGCTGCAGCCACCATGATTTCTTTGGTATTAGAAGTTACTCTTGAATGAAGTTCAGCGATTTGTGTTGTAAGTTCTGAACGACGTGTTTCTATTTGTTGCTCTGCCTCTACAATTGCTTCTTCTTGCCTTGTAAGTTTTTCTTCATGTACAGCAAGCATACGATGAATGGAGTTAGATACGTCGGTTAGTTTCTCTATAGCGACATCCAATCTGTCATGGATTTTTCTTTGGTCTTCTAGCTCCTTTTTGAGAAGTCTAACCTCAGTATCTAACTCACTCATCTTTTTTTAACCTTCAGACTTGAGAAGCGTTAAAGCACCCCAAGCAATCGCAGCCCAACAAACAAGGTTCATTGGAACGACAGCCGAGAAAAATAATCCAACGACACCAACAGCAATAAGGGCGCCACCATCCCAAGAGGTTCTCTCTGATACTCTATCTGTAATCCAGTTCATTATAGATCTCCTATTTGACTAGTTTTAGTAATGGATTTACTAGTGTTATCTGACGTAATACTGTTTGTAGCAGTAGCAAGAACAGAATCATTTCGCCATTCATTAAGTGAAGATTCACTATCAAATGTTCTAGTTTTTGTTAAAGTCAACCCATCTTCCGATAATACCTTAGTAAATGATACAGATTTACCTGTATCTTCATAGGTGTTTATAATGTGAGTCTCACAGTTATTAGGTGTTATGGTCCAAGCAACACCCGTATTAGGGCGAGTATATGTTATTATTTGTTTCCAGGCCATTTTTTTCTCCAATAACTTTATTTATTTATGATCCTCAAAATTTGAGTTTTCTAATTGTACCACCCTTTCCTCTAGGTTGTCCAGTTTTTTTGCAACATTTGGATACTTCTTTCTCCATGCCTCTTCTTCAGCAAGAATCTTTATATTTAATTTCTTTGCTGCCCATGTAGACAACCCATCAACTTTTGCATAAGTCCAAATTCCAAGTTTCGTATCTGCAAACCAACTATTTGTAGCTTGCCCAAGTATAGCTCCTGCAATTGCTTGTACTGCCCAAAACCACATTAGTTAATCTCCTTATTAATAATTAAATCTGAAAATGTGTTTTCATTTAATTCTGTGCCTTTCACACGAAACCAACCAAATGCCTTTTCTTGATTTATCTTTCTTTGAAAGTTTATAAACTCAGAATATGGTCTATTACTTTCATCATTGTACATTGTTGGAAATTTAAAAAATACTTCAGCCATATCAGGATATGCTTCTAGATATAACAACCACTTCCAAAGTTTTCCATCAAATCCGTTTGGTTTAAATGGATAACCATAATGCACTGAATTATCAAAAGGAGACAAATCTATCTTAGCACGCTTTAAGAAAAACGGTGATATGAAAGAACAGAAAACATCTCTATCCATTCCAAAAACATCTGTTGCATTTTCTAATGGTAAAAAATTGCTATTCGTAATATGAAATCGATCTTGTTCTTTGTGTGGTCCAGACCAAGTGCTTAAATCACAAAAACTTGAATCACTCATTATAAAGTGTTCATCGAATCTTAAACGCCACACCTCTCGTATTGCAGTTACATGACATGTTATATCATATTTTTCAGTTATTTCCCAAGCTTCATCAATTACTTTTTTATCTATTTCTATCGGAACTACTTTTGGCTCATAACCCAATTTGTTTGCATATCTCATAGCACGATCAGTATCTTTACATCCAGTGCTAACACCATTAGAGTTGAAAACACCATAACAAGGTATGATGTTGTCAATCTTAGTTTCACTTAAAACACGTAATGTAAATGCAGAATCCATCCCGCCTGAATAAGCTAAATAAATTTTATTATGCGATTCTGATATCTCGTGTAGACAACGTTTGACTTGTTTCACCAAGTTGGTGGCAGTACCACCAACATATAACAACTCATCTATATCACAATAAAATGGAATATCGCCAAGTCTAGGCTTCAAAAAACTCATTTAAAATTTTTAATCAGGTGTCCCTGCACAACAAAGACATTCATTATCTGGAGCACAAAGACAAGGATTGCATGTGCAATATGGATTTTCACAAAATTCATTTTCACAAACATTATATTCGGTGAATCCGTCAGCGAGAGTCGTAACGTTTACCTTTTCCATTTTTGGCCTCCTTTTAATTAGTTCTATATGTGGAAACATTTCTAGATATTTTGAAATTAATATTCCTGTCATGATTCATCAGCAGAAGCAGGCCATCTTCCAAATGCTCTTACTGCCCAATAGGCCGGATAGATTTTATATTTTCTTACAGAAGGTTGTGCGCTCTGCATACCCCACAAAAAAATCCTATCTGAAAGTTTTCTTGCCTTTTTCCAGTTTTTCTTATTCAGTTTTTTATCCTTGGAGTGTTTGTTAGTTCTTACATTTTCATCATAATACGTTCTCAATACTGCATATAGATGATCGTGAATCACTGCTGCACGAGCAACATCCCAAGGAGAAATGATTCCCCACACTGCTCTAGGAACAGATGCTAAGTCAGTTTTCATTCCAACATTACAAGATATATTTCCTGTGTCATCAATATTTGTTCCCATTATTTTGAGAAGTTCAATATCTTCCTTTGTCAACAGATGTGTTTTGAAAGATAATTCTTTTTCTAATTTCCATGTTTTAGGAGGTGTGAACTCTGCACTAATTTTGTCATTAAAGATTCCCTTTGTCATTCTTTCTCTTCCTTTTCTTCTTTTGGAGTCACAGCTTTCTCATAGTAAATAATTATCTCCTTTTGTTGTTGTAAGTATCTCTTTATCTCTGCCATGTTTAATGCTAGAGTTTCATAGTCTCTTACACTCAACACGTAACCAACCAAGTCTCCATTTTCTTTGATAAATTTGTTTTTAAATTCTTCAAAGTTCTGCTCAGTAACAACATAAAAATGTATATCATTCAACCGAACAGGACTCGGCCGATTCTGTACAGGAATCTTCCTCTCAACTTCTACTGTTTTAACTTCTACAGGAAGAACAGATCTCCAACTACTACAACCACTACTGAGTAGAAGTGCTGGAATCAGAAGACTCAATGGTAGTAAGGTCTTCCAACGATTGAAAAAGTTTCTTTGTTCCATTGTTTATTCTTTTCTCTATTAGGCTTGGCTTTTGCATACTTAACTTTGCAAGATCATGTTTACGCAACTTACCAATAAGAACATCTTTATATTCATTTGCTTTATCTAAACTAGTCTGTAGTTCTCTATTTAGTTCTTCAAACTTTTCTTGATCTTTAATCAATACATCAATAGTATTGTTTTGTTCCTCCGTTACTGCTTCTAATCTTGCACTATTTTCTGTAAGAGTTTGAATTCGTGATTGTGTATCTTTGTAGTAGTAATAACCACCGTACACAACACCACCAACTAAACCAATAACTGCTATGAGAATATATATTTTAAGCATAATTTCACCCCTATCCTAAAGCTATCGCTAATGCAGTAGCATCATCTTCTGCACCAATATAAGTTTTTACTCTAGCCATCGTAGTTTTTCTATTTGTACCACCAGCACCATCATCTACAA
>CEUT01014359.1_pt1 | contig 21197 bp, 38 predicted proteins | sample 531401 | NCBI WGS metagenome assembly CEUT01 (sample SAMEA2622821, study PRJEB7988) | marine metagenome | biome: marine biome (ENVO:00000447); feature: surface water layer (ENVO:00002042); material: "saline water (ENVO:00002010), including plankton (ENVO:xxxxxxxx)" | depth 5 m | reverse complement strand
TAGCTGGTATTAGTAAATCGTTACTAGCATTTACATTGGTTTCAGATATAGTAAAGTTATAATATATTTCAACTGCTGAATATACCCCTAATGTAGATGTGCTACCTAATAGTAGTTTATGTGATGTGTTTGCTACGTCTGCTGAACTTCCTGCTGTTCCTGCTGATGATACTGTCCATTTACCACCAACTGTAGCGTTTACTGCTTCTTGTACTGAATGTGTATGTAGGTCTGCCATTTCTCTCCCTCTCTAAGCTATGACACAAGCGTGAACGAGACTTGTGATTATTTAATTTATTCTTCTTCTGAAGATTCCTCAACTGATTCTTCGTATGGAGTCCAATTATCTTCTCCACTTACTTGTTCGTAATCTTTTTTGAGTTCTTCTAATTTTTCAGGATGCTCAAAAACAACTGTTGATTCAATTCTTTCGACTTTTCCCGATTTTTTATGTTTCCAATATTGCATATTAACCTCAGTTTATTGGGGGCATAATAGATACACCCCCAATATTTTCAGAATGCTATTTAAGCGTTACGGATTTTAAGACCTTTCTTATTATCTGTATCGTCTATTCTTTTCACACCATAAAGCAAATCTGCGACAACTTTAGTACCTAAAGCATCAATCGAGTATTCGCTCTGCACCCTAACGTCTTGCTGAGATGCAAACGCTACGGCTGATTTATGAAAAATAGCTCCACTAATTGTGTTAGTTCCTGCTCCACCTTCGTTTGCTGTGTCCACAGTATTTGACATATATACGTCAATACCGTAAAGTGAACCAACAAGACCTGAACGCAGTCCTCTGTTGCCTTCGCCAACTGCATCATTTCTGATAAAGTATTGTGCGATACCAGCAGAAGGATTCAAGATGTCAGCAAAAAGAGTTGGATTAACAACCATTGCACACTCTCCATCCATATAAGGAATATCTGCTTCACCTAAAGTTGCTAATGCTTCTTCAAATTTTCCAGCAGTTAGAGTATCATCTGCTGAAAGATTCAGTGAGTCTTCTAAACTTTGTAGTTCAGTCCATATATCAGCATCAACTTGACGGCTAAGAGCCTCACCCATCATCCTTGAGTATTTTTCTACTAAATCTGCCTCTGATTGAATCAAAGTCAAATCTTCGAATAATTTTGCGACATATTTGTGCTTATTAACTGTTAACTGAGTTTCTGTAGTTGCAGTTGCATCATAACTAACATCAGCACCAGCAGATTTATCACTAGCACTAATCAAGCTCATTTCAGGAATGTGAAGAACGTCTCCATAGCCTTTTCCTGCAAACAATGCTGAGTAATCGTCAACTAAACCACGAAAAACAGATTTTCTTTCAAAATATTTATAGATACCATCTGCCCAAATTTCAGGAATGAAATGCTGGTCAGTTGTGTTGGTAACTGCACTACCTTGATAATGTTTTGACATTTTTTATTACCTCTTCATATAGGATTCCAATATCGTACCCCAGTTCTTTCTTCTTTCTTCACTAGACATCTTAGTCCAATCTCCAACTTTCTCAGTAGGGATTGTTCCTTTTTTGTCTGGTGGGTTTACTTTTTCAACTTCAGTAAACTCTTCAACAATACTTAAAAGAACTTCAGTTTCGACATTGGCAAATTTTTCACGTTTCGATTCAGGAAGTTGAGCCAAAGCACCTTCACGAAGTCGAGAATCCATTGAATCCCATCTATCCTTGTAAGGTTTGTAAGATTCAAGCTGTTTAACAAGCTCTGCGTTCAGTTCTTGCCACTTCTCTTCTTCTTGAAGTTTTGCTCTCTTACTCTCTTCCTCTTTACTTTTAAAAGATTCAAGCATTTCACGAAGTTCATTTCTTTCTGAAATAACTTCATTTAATCTTGAAATTGGTACATTGTTTTCGTCTTTAGTGACGGCTTCCTGTTTTACATCTGGCTCGATGGTCGTTTCTTCAGACATTTTTACCTCTTCAGTGAGTTATTAAATATACAAGAATTTACCTTGCATTAAAGTTACGCTATAATGTAAGTTAGTTAAGTAATCTAATGCAAGAAAAAAATTACGAATTTAAGAAAAAGTGGTTTGAATATTTAGGTTATAAACCGCACAATGGTCAGTTGCCCTTGCACTATCCCCAAAAGAGGGATGCCAGGTTCCAGGTTGTAGTATGTGGAAGAAGATTTGGAAAAACCTGGGCTAGTGCTATGGAGGCAACTTATGTAGCATCGCAACCAAACAAGCGTGTATGGGTTGTTGGTATGTCATACAAAAAAGCCAGGCTTATATTTCGTGAAATTTGGCAAAGAATGGTCATAGGTCATCCTGAAGATGTTGATAAAGCATCAGAAAAAGATATGTATATTAGATTTAAGTGGGGAACTATCGTAGAAGGTATGTCAGCAGATAATCCCTCAAGCCTTGTGGGGGAGGGGCTTGACCTACTTGTAATAGATGAGGTTGCCAAAATGAATAAAAAGATTTGGGATATGTATTTATCTCCAACTGTAGCAGGTAGAAAAGGTAAAGTTATTTTCATTACAACGCCAGAAGGAAGGAATTGGATATATGACTTATTTAAACTTGGTTCAGAAGATCCGTTATGGGAAAGCCACACTTCACCATCTTGGATTAATCAGTACGAGTTTCCCCTGGGGTTAAATGACCCTGCTATCTCTGAAAGAAAAAGAAATATGTCAAAAGAATTGTTTGATCAAGAATTTGGTGCAAAATTTTCTGTTTTTGAGGGTAAGGTTTGGAATTTTAACAAGGAACTAGACGTTGGCAGCTTTCCGTATAATCCAGATTTACCCACATATTGTTCTGTTGATTTTGGATACAGGATGCCAGCAGTTTTATTCATGCAAACTTATTGGGATGGAGACATAGAGCATATAAGAATATTTGATTGCATACTACATAAAGAAAATATTAAGACAGAAGACTTAATTAAGATGATAAAAACAAAAGGATACCCAATTATGTCATATTATGGCGATCCTGCTGGTTCCAATGTTCAAGGGCAGTCTGGTAGAGGAGATATGGAAATATTTAGAAGAAGTGGAATAAGAATACTATCAACCAGAGATAGAATAAGCAGAAACATAATAAATAGCGTTGCATACACTAGAGGATTTTTTGAAAGTGCAGATGGAGTTAGGAGAATCCATGTTGATAGAAAATGCACTGAGTTAATAGAAGATTTTGAAGAATACAGGTATCCAGAAACACAAGATGGAAAACCAATAAAAGAAGAGCCTATAAAAGATGGATACCATGATCATGGCAATGATGCTTTTAGGTATTTTATAATAAATAGATTCCCAATGAGAAACCAAGAAATGAAAAGGATTCAAAGATGATAGAAGAAATGATGAAGGATAAACTTTCAGAGACAAAATTAATGATGTCCTATGAAAGAAGAAAGGAAATAAGAAAGTATCTTGACTACTATTGTGGTATGTCAACCGAACATTATATAAGAAATTACTTTACAGGAGATGCCTTTCAAGAAATTCCACCTACTCTAACTAACTTTACTAAAAAGTTTATAAACAAAATTAGCAGAATATACACGCTTGGTGCTAAAAGAAATGTTGGAGATGCAACGGAAAAATATGAAGAACTGATTGTAAACAAAGATGTTAGGATGAAACACTCTGAAAGAATGACTCGTCTTCTAGGAAGCATAGCCAATAGAGTGTATTGGATGGATGGCGTATTTGACTACAGACCTATCTATTACTATGAAGTTTATTTTGACGAAAATCCTTTCAAGCCAAGCTCTATTGTATATCCTCTTCTAAATAGCACATCTGACTTATCAAACACCGATGTTTTACAGTGGGAATTTTGGGAGCAAGATAGCTATGGTATTATGAATGAGGAAGGCAAGGTAATTGAAAGACTAGAAAATCCTTACGGCATTATTCCATTTGTTTTTACTCACAGAGAAGACCAAATAGATTCTTTCTATGTTGAGGGTGCATCTGATATTGTAAATTGCAATGAACAAGTAAATATAGCACTTACAGAAATGAATTTAGGTATGAGGTTTAATATGTTTGGGCAACCCTGGGTTACAGGACTCCAGGCAGATCAAAGTATGTTAAGAGCTGGTTCTAATACAATTCTTGACATGGGTGAAGATGGTGCTTACAACATAACAAGCCCAAGTGGCAATATCATGGAGGCAATAGAAAACATAAAGTTTCAAATGGAGTTAGTTGCCTTAAATAATCATTTATTTATACAGTTTGCTGAATCTGGTGGGGAAGTACCTAGTGGAATATCTCTTATGATTAAAGACTTAGACAGAAAAGAAGACTACTACGATGATATAGCACTTTGGAGAATGTACGAAAAAGAATTTTACGAAGTAGAGAAGGTAATTGCTGAATACAATGGAATATCTATGCCTGAAGAATTTGGAGTTGATTTCTATGAGGTAGAGTATCCTAAAACAGTTTCTGACCAAATAATGAAAGATACATTCGATATTCAAAATAATCTTATTACGAGAGCAAAAATAATGGTTAGAGAAAATAAAGATCTAACTATTGATCAAGCACAATCAATTATAGATGAAAACGCATCTGTAAACGATAGAGAAAATCCTCAAGAGCCAGAAAAGCAATAATGAAAGTAGATATATCTGTAAACTTTGATTTTGGGAAACTAGGTAATGAAATGCCTAAGATAATAGAAAAATATACCCAAAGATATGCTAGAAGCTCTGAAAAGGGATCAAAAGAGAACATAGACAGAGGCGTTCCTCCTGGATTAAAAAAACAAACTATAAATCGTAGAAAAAGAAAAGGAACTGGTGGAACAAAGCCACTATTTGAAACTGGAAATCTTTACAGGAGCATCAAAGGAACCTCTGAGGGCTTGGTAATGCTAAAATATGGCTATTTACACCATATAGGTGACTTAAAACCTGGAACCCCTCAAAGAATGTTTATTGAAACATCTAAAAAAACAGTGAAACCTGTTTTTGATAAATTTAAACAAGATGTAAATAAGGCACTTAAATCAAAGGTTACTGTTGTATCATTAGGCTAATGTAAATTAGATTATAGTAGATAATAACTAAGTTATGATAGAAGATTATTTACTAAAAATACTATTAGAGTGCATGACAGAGCAAGAAATGTCTCTAAAAAACCTAGACAAACGATTAAAAGGCTTAGAAGACCTGGTTTTAATGAATAATAGGCTTCTAGGATTTATCGTAGAGACCTTATCACCAGCCCCATTAAGAACTGAAAGTTTTAATTCAAATTTAAACGAAGATTTACTCTCAGAGCTTATAAAACACTCAGCAGAGCTAGAAACATGGGGTAAATCCTAATTTTAATGAAAAAATTTATGTTATTAGCGTGTTTTTGCTTAGATTGTAAGTGGGCATGGAGAGTTTTAGGTGTAAAGGTTGACAGAGAGCAAAATTGCCCTGAATGTAAGTCTTTTAACGTCTTTACTCGTCAGAAGAAGTCAGATTAAGTGCCTTTTCTCGTTTTTCTACCTTTTCCTGCCAAATTTTTCTTTGTGCTGGAGTTTGCCTACCCTTTTTGGGCGGTAAAACACCTACTTTCTCAGCTCTTTTCCTCCAACGCCTAGCTTCCCTACGTTTTTCATTCTTTCTATCTAAAGATTTTTGTTTTTGGGTTAATTGTGTCTTTGTAACTGGCTTTTCAGGCACTTCTGGTCGCTGTGGAAATACCTCGTAATCAGCATCTACAACCTCAACTTCCTTCATATCTGATGAATCAGAGCTAAGAAACTTCTCGAAAGGACTTTTATGGTTAGCCACCTCTACTCTTTTAACAAGTTTACCTGAATGTTCCAAAACTAGCCTACCAGCCTGGACATTCCCTGCTTCAGCCTCTCGAATCATGCTATTTAGTATTTTAGGCAGCTTAGAACCGAATGTAACCATGTATTTTTGATAAAACACCTCTACAAACTCTGGATCCTTCAACCACTTGTGTATTGTTCTTGTTGTTACGCCAGATTCCTCGGCTACATCCTTAATTTTAGCCTCTGGATCACTAACTAACATATCTATGGCAATACCCATAGCAGGCTTCAACTTTTCTGGTAAATTAACACTCATTATGGTATATTATACGGACTTTTTTATTTTTACACAAGGATTAATGGACTTTCTTTTGACTTTTTTTGCGGTGCGGTGCGTAAGACTTTGTTTTCATTTATTTTGTGGGGAACGTGGATATAACCATAACCTGCTGACCAAATCCGCCCATACCCATTAATGCGAATGAGTCTCATTATCACTGTCATTTAATCTTTCTACTTGAGATTGAGTCTCATTATCGCAGTGTATCGTTGTGTTACTGTAACAATTTGAGGCTGTAACAATGTGATACAAGCGGATCTTTTTTATTGACTTTGTGGGTAGTTTGGTTGTATACAAATCAAATTCCAAAAACAATTAATGAGTTCTAGTTTGTTTAGTGCCTATATAGTAAGGAGTAAGAATCTATTGGATGCAGCCGCAATATTTTTTTATTGACATTATCAAAATATTAACCTAATATTCACCATGACAAAAAAACAAAAGGAATTAAAACAATGAGAAAACAACTACAGCAACTATTAAAAGAATTAAAAACAATTACACAAGAGGACATAGATAACAATTTAAACACTTTCCTTTCAAGGGATAGTATGATAAACACTATACAAAAAAGAATTGAAATGATTTTAAATAGTGATGAGGAAAGAAAGGTAAGATTTGATAAGACAAAAAAAGAACAATTAAATACTAGCCTTTCAATCACTAAACAAAAGCATTTAACAATGAATAAGAACGAAGAGATAATAATTAATTTACCTAATGGAAGCGTTTTAAATGTTTCTAATGTAACGCTTAATAGAGATAAATCAGGAGAATTTTCTCTTGATAGGGTTAATCTAGATCATTTTGACTGCGAATCATGGAACCAAGTTAAATTAGATTCTTTTTCCTGGCATTCTGAAGGAGAAAAAACCTGGACAAATTGCAGAAGTGAATTTGCAGAGGATAATAAATTGGGAGGAAGAAACATCACAACCTTGAATCATAACACAATAAACAAAGGATAAAAACAATGCAAGACATAAACACAATAAAACAAGTAAATAAAAGCGGCTTAAATAGTCGATTAATGACTCCCCAAACGCATACAATTACAATTGGGCGGAATATAGGAGATAAACCCTTAAGTAACCACAGATGGAAAGGTTTTAAATCCTGTATAGAGTCATTTATTGAATTGCACGAGGGAGAAATTTTTGTCAATAGCTCTGGACATGGAACCTGGATAAATGAAGAAGGGCAAGAAATAAAAGAAGAAAACCAAACATTTGTTTTTTCTTCTTGTCTTTTTTTGGACTTAGTACACTTGAAAAGACTAGCGAAGCTATTTAGACAAGATGCGATTGCATTAACAACAGGAGTAACGCAATTAATAGAAGGTAATTTAAAAAATGACTAAAAAACATTACATTGAATTCGCAAAAATCATAAAAAACAATGAGCGTTTTAATCAGGATAAAAAAAGACTAATTAAGGACATTATTCAATATTTTAAAATTGATAATCCTAGATTCAATGAGAAAACCTTCTTGAACGCTTTAAAATAAAAGCAGCATAAAACAAACCTAATTAAAAGCCGCTCATTTTAGCGGCTTTTTTAGGTAAAAAAAGGAAGTAAAACAATGGAATTTAAAAAACTATTAAAGAAAAAAGGATATGATCCAATTTTTAAAACTATAGATAACTCCAAAAATGAATTTAAAAAACTTGGATACTCAAAAGAAGAAATAAAAAATACATTGATAGACATTTTTGGGAGTAAGGATCAAAATATTTTAAAAAAGATTAAAGAAAATTTGAACTAAGTAAAAAAAGGTAAGAAATGATAATTACACTAATTGAAATTTCAATAATGTTACTTGGGTTTTTAGCCTTTCGTTTTATAGGGTTAAAAATCTTTAAATAAAACGCTTTAAAACAGCTTAAATCCAGGGCTTTTTTTGTTTAGTCATAACAAACAAAGCCTTAAAAAATTAAAGGGCTTTTTGGCAATTTTTGAGAATAAATCTCATTAATGAGAATAAGTCTCAATATCAATAAGTAATTGAGAATGAGTCTCAATAACAACATGAGATTGGGCATAAATAAGCTATTGAGAATGGATCTCATTTATATTTTGGGATTTATATTTTAGCCTTATAATTTTGAAAATTATTTTAAAAAATTTATTGACTTTTGAAATTAGTCACCATAATTTGAAACATATCAGGAGTTAAAAAATGACTAAAAAAATAAAAAATAATATAATTGATTTAATTGATCTTGAGATTCAATCAAGAAAATCAGGTCATAATGGTAATGGCAGAAATAGATTGAAATTTAAAAATTCAAATATTGATTTAATGAATAGCAAGGATGATTATAGATATTTAGATGGTTATAATAGAAGAATTTACCAGGGTTATAAAGTATTAACTATTGATGAAAAATAGGAGGTGTATCAATAAAATGATTCAAAAAATATCAGGTTGGAGTGATGATGGCAAAAAATATGCTGTCTTGTATAAATGCTGCTTTAATTTTTTTGGTAGATTAATCTATTTATATATATGGATAAAACCTCAAATTATATTCCATTGGTCAATTAGCGAAAAAATAAACAAGAGAAATTTTCATAAGCAATCTAAAATAAAATTTTGTGGTAAGTTTGAATTATGACTATACATATTATATATGATGAAGAATTAATTAAATATCTTGAAAAAATTATTATATTGGTTCAGGATATGAAAACTAGATTTGATCATGTCAGGGGAGATGTAGAATCAAGAGAATTGATGGTTTTATACCTGGAAAGAGCAATAGAAATAATAAAACAAAAGGAGGTGTGAGTTCATTTACAGAATATACGATATGTTTGGAGGAGGATATATGAAATCGCCTTATAGGGTGATTTATATTATATGCAATGACTATGAAAAAGCAGAGGAGATCTTTTTTAAAGAGACTGGATATTTATTTGAAAGTAGAGTTTGTGATTGCTGTGGTAGTGATTTTTGGGTTGATGAAGTCGATAAGGTAGAATCTGAAGATGAAAAAACTTTGGTTTTAATTGGATAAAAAACTTGACTATTATAAATAAGCACTATAATTTGAAACTAAATAAAAGGAGAACTTATAATGATAACAGAACAAGACATTATATTTGATAACTTATATCCTGACATAGCGGACAAACTAGATGCTATTTTAGATGAGGTCATAGCAGATATAGAAGATGAATGGGGTATTAACAATGATATGATGATGAGAATTGTTGATACTTGGTCTTTGGGGGTATCTGTTAGACTGCCATTAGAAGTCGAAATAGATGAAAAAACAAAAAAACTGTTAGAAGATCAGGAGGAAAAGTAATGGATGATAAATATAACGGATGGACAAATTATGAGACTTGGAACTTTAATTCCTGGATAAGAAATGATGAGGAAGACCACAGTCACGCTTTAGAAATGGCGTTTGATTCTCTAGATGAATACGAACTTAGTAAAAGACTAGAAGAGTGGGCGAGAGACATGGCTGATGATTGCATAGGCACAGAAATTGGATTCATTGTAGAAATGATTTATAAGTCTATAAAAGAGGTCAATTTCTATGAGATAGCTACACATCTTTGGGAGGAACGACAAGAAGCAATACTAGAACATGATGGGGAGAAATAACAATGAGTATATTTGAAACTATATTTTTTGGTCTGATTATAATGCTGCCTACACTTTATGCAGTTATATTAAAGACTAAACTTGATGTGGCAGAGTATGAGAGAGACTACTACAGAAATAAGACACTTGGTCTGAACGCTACAATTCGCAGACATTTAAATTATGAGGAGGAGTAATGGGAAAGGTAAGAATGACATCAGTTGAATACCCTAAAACAGAAATGGATATATCATTGGCACATCAACACAGATTAAAGTCAGGTGTAGATGGTGAGGGTGTTTATACTGATCAATGTGTAAAGTTCTGTACTCAATGCAGAAATTGTTACGAAATAGTGAGGACAGAAACAATTAATAGAGGTAAGAGGTTTTACACTTATAATATGATGTACTTGAAAGATTTTCCATCTTATGGGAAAGAAAAGAAAACTTGTCCTAGATGTTTAGGTCAAGCAGTAATTAAAATAATAGAACAATAGGAGAACAAAAATGAGTTATTACAAAAATAATGAAAATCAATTTTCAGATGATTGTGCAAAACTAAATAGCATCTTAGGTTGTGCAATGGATGAATTTGAAGAAAGTTTTGAAGGTGAGCATAGAAGGTCATTTCTAGCCGAAGCAGAGCCAGTTGTATTAGCTTACTTACTAGCAAGACATTTTAAGCACTTTTATTATGAAAAGCCTAGCGATATACTTAACTATCTTAATTACCTCAAAAGGATATTTTTATCTGAATGTGATGACAGAGAGGAATTAGAAATGGTTGAAAAGGTGGATTACTCAGGGGAGATTCAAGCATGATTTTAATGAATAGTAAAGATGAAATATTCTTATGGTTAGAAGATAATCTTAGGACTAAAATTGTACCACCTGAAGAAATAGTATCTGCCTTATCTAGTATATTTGAATTAAGTGGTTTTGATGCTATGATGGTATATTCAGATTGGACTACCAATACAAAACCGATGACCGATAAAGAACTAATGGAATTTGAGGAAGAGTTAGACCAGGAATCATTAGAATGGGAAAGGATGGATAGCGAGAATGAATAGAAGTTATATTTCAGATGGTGTGCTTGTAAAGTACGAAAAGGAAAGCAGCAAGTTACGAATGTCAGGAGGTGCATGGTCTGTAAATGTTGATAAATTCGATCTTGAATCAATCAATAGGATTGTTTATATTACCGAAGGTTATCGATACAATATTTCAAAAGATGATGCAATATCTATTGGTTATTTCAGATCGTTAGGTGGCGAAAATAAGCTAGTTGTTCCAATAAGCAAATGGAACAAGGAGCCTAAGTAATTTCTGTCATAGAGTGGTTTTATTGTTTTCCACTCTTTCAATGAGGGGGGAGTTCCTTCTCTCCCCTCTCTATCAAAAGGAGTATATTATGGATTATTATTTAACAGAGTGCTGCGATGCTACGACTATTACATATATTGAAGAGCATCCCTTACCAAAATATGAAGAAAGTTTACAGAATAATTATGCCCATGTAATGGGTATGTGTTCAGAATGTAAAGAATGGTCAGATTGCTACATGGATGACCAGGAGGATATTTCTGATGAAGAGTAGTTATATGGGCATTATACCCAAAGACGTTAGACATCATACCAAATTAAAACCAAATGCTAAACTTTTATATGCCGAAATAATGTCTGTGTTAGATGAGAATGGAATATGTACAAAGAACAACTATTACTTTAGTGATGTTCTTAATTTTACCAAAGATACTGCATCCAGGTGCATAGCAGCACTTAAAAACAATGGATTTATAAATGTAGTAATTGAGAATGAAAAAGGAACCAATAAGTTTATCCGTAGATACATTACCCCTATACAAAATTATCCAGGGGTAGATAAAAAAACTTTTGAGACCTATAGGTTAAAAAATCTAGGGGTAGATGGCAAAAAACCCAATAGGAGCAAGTCTGAGCCTACACCCCCTATTGAAAATACGCAAACAATGTATTCTAATACTAATAATAATATATTAGAAAAAGATAATTCTGCCTATACCTCACTAAATAAAAAGATCACTAATCAACAAAGAGATGCCCTTTATAAAATAGTTTATGAATTTTATACACAGCAAAACAAAAGGCATCCTAAGATAGTAAAAGAAGATTGGCAAACAAATGTAAACTTGGTAAATGGCAGCCTGAATGTATTATATCAATTGATAAAGATAGATGGTTATGATTATACTGAAATCAGAGATGCTTTAAGATGGGGTATGGATGATATATTTTACAGCAAAGTTTTGATGAGCATAAATTCATTGAGAAATAAATCGAAGAATGGGTTTAGCAAATTTGAGAACTTATTTCATAAATATAAAAATCAATAATGGATTCATTATTTCACTTTATAAAGCATTTGATAGGAATATGTGGAGAATCACATCCTAGTTTGATTTGGGGTGGATTATTTAGTTCGTGTTCTTATTGCATTTATTATTTAAAAGGCAGAATTAAAAAAAGGAGAACTAAATGACTTTCGAGGAGAACGGAATTTATTTAAGGAATAGTTCAGGTCAAGAGAAAACAACTTGCCCTAAATGTTCAAATGGCAGAAGAAAATCATCAGACAAGTGTTTGTCTGTAAATATAGACGAAGGAGTTTGGAATTGTCATCATTGTGGGTGGAATGGTTCGTTGAACAAAGTAAGAAAGGAACCTAGATTGCAACCAGTCATAAAACCTGAACCACCCACAAGTGACGTACCAGAGTCAGTTTATCAATGGTTTGAGGATAGAGGTATAACCAGAGCTATTGTTGATGATGCAAAGATAGGTTATAAAAATAGATGGATCCAATTTCCATTTTATAAAAATGGTGAAGTGGTAAATATAAAATCCAGAACAGCAGATAAAAAATTTAGACAAGAGAAAAATGCTGAAAAATGTTTTTATAGATTTGATCACATGAAGGGAATGGAGACAATTATCATTACAGAAGGCGAGATGGATGCTCTATCACTTGTCCAGGCAGGGTTTACTAATGTTGTATCTGTTCCTGATGGAGCAACGCAGCCTGGAACAAATCCTAGTGATAGGAAATTTAGCTACCTTATATCTGCTGAAGAACATTTAATGAATGCTGAAAAAGTAATTTTATGCACAGATTCCGATGGTGCAGGTCAGCACCTTAGAGATGAGTTATCCAGGCGTATTGGTAGAGAAAAGTGTTGTAGAGTTAACTATCCAGATGATTGCAAGGACATGAATGAGGTCTTGGTTAAGTATGGTGAGGAACGTATATTAGATATAGTTAGTGGAGCATATCCATACCCAATAGATGGGGTGGTTATGATTGAGGATGTTATAGATGAAGCTATTGATTTATTTAATAAGCCTGAACACAAAGGATTATCAACTGGATGGTCAGACTTAGATGAGCATTACAGAATTAGTTTATCAGAAGTATCTGTTGTTACAGGGGTTCCTAATATGGGTAAGTCTGAATGGATGGATGCCCTTATGATAAATATGGTTCAGAAATATGGTTGGAAGTTTGGTATTTTTTCAGCAGAGAACTTTCCAGTAAAGCATCACTTGTTAAAATTAGTTGGCAAGTTTTCGAGACAGGCGTTTTGGGGTGATGAGAAAATGTCTGAAGATGTGGCAAGGGCAAGTATGAATGTTTTGAATGACCATATTAAATTCATAGGAACCCAGGAAACATCTGTAACAGTTGAATCAATTATGGAACAGGCAAAGATATTAAATTATAGATACGGATTAAATGGGTTGGTCATAGATCCCTGGAATACATTAGAGCATAAATTCGGAGATGGAGAGAACGAGACAAATTATGTAAGCAGGGTTTTGTCTCAACTCAATACGTTTGCAAAGATAAATGAAATACATATATGGATTGTTGCTCATCCTAGAAAAATGGAAAATGATGCTAATAGAAGACCAGTTGTTCCAAGTCCTTATGACATATCAGGATCTGCAAACTGGTTTAATAAATCCGATAATGCTATAACAATTCACAGACATAGGTCTGAAGAAGAAGATTATGTTGGAGTCCATATTCATAAAATAAGATTTCAATATAAAAATGGAAAACCAACTGCTGGCAGCGAACCTGCGAAGCTAAATTACAACATAAGGACAGGTAACTATGAGACATACATCCCAAGAGCTAAAGAAGATATATTTGGAGAGGATAAGCAAACTGGATCCAAAAACTCCGAAAACACCCTTTTCTCGTGATATGACTATGAGGCTGTGCGAGGAGTTTGATGAGGTTTGGATCAAATATAATAATAACGAAGCTACATACGAACAATGGGAAAAAGCATTGGATAAGTGGCTAAGTGCGGAGATAATATGAAAGTAAAAAGATATATAGTAACACCAGACAAGCATTTCCCAGTTGCAGATATGAAAGCAATTAGTGTTGTTTGCCAGGCTATTGAGATAATACAACCAGATGGTTATATTGATTTGGGAGATACTGGAGAGTGGGAGTCAGTTAGCCATTGGCAATGGAAGAAAAAGAAAAGACCACCATTGGAATATCAGTTGCCTTATGTTGAGAAAGAAATTGAAGAAGTAAACAAGGGGATGGATATAATAGATGAATCGCTTGATAAAGCAAACGTAAAGGAGAGACATTTTGTTGAAGGCAACCATGAAGACTGGCTTAATAGATTTGTTGAAGAAAACCCATACCTTGCTAAGGATTTTTTGGTTAAAAATGCTATTAAACTGGGAGATCGTGGCTATAAATATCACAAGCTGGGCAAAATGCTCAAGATTGGTAAACTCAATTTTTATCATGGACATCATTTCGCTGGGATTAATCATACTCGCAACCACCTCCTTCGTCTTGGTGGTAATATTATGTATGGACACCATCACGACATTCAACAGTCTTCTGTTACTCATATCGATGGAGTAAAGTCAGCCTGGTCAATAGGATGCTTGAAGGACATGAGTGCAGATGCAAATGAGTGGCTAGGAAATAGGCAGCATAATTGGCAGCACGCATTTGCCATAGTTGATTTCTACCATTCAGGATATTTTACAGTTCACTTGGTTCAAATAGTTAATGGGAGAACTTCTCTCTGGGGTGATCTTATTATTGGTAAATAGTTGCAAGTTATAGTTATAATTAAGTAAGTTAAAATAATGAAGGAGAACGATATGATAACACAAGGTAAGTTCAGGATTGAGTTTCCTGAAGATCTAACTCAAGAAGAGATCGAAGCTATCAGAATGATGGTTTTCAAATTACTTGAGAGAAATAATTGTAAAGTAATACCAATAAAAGATAAGGAGAATAAATGAGTCAAAACGAAACACTAAAGATACAAGAAGGAACAGATACTCTGGTAGAGTTCTTGTATGACACGCCAAAAACAGGTACTAATAACTACGGAAATTGGTATTTATATGGCGTGAGACACGAAGGTTCTGAGAAGGGTATATTTGCAACCGATTATTTACACGATAAACTACAGTATTATCGCAAAGGAGATAAGGTGAATATTCGCAAAGAGCAGACAAGCAGTGGAAAAATTGCCTGGAATGTTATACCAGAAGAAGGTACAACTGTGAAGAATAAGGTTAATACCACTCTTGGTATCGATACTAGGACACACGATATACACAAGCAAGTATGTTTGAAACTTGCAGTTGACATGATGCCCAAGAAAGAAATACATACTGTTCTTACTGATTCAGATCAAGTTATCATTGAGGGCAATATGAGAGTTCTCCTCCAGGTATTAGAAGGCACGCCAGATACCCACACAAACAAAGACGAAGATAACTTCCCCTTCTAATTGAAGAAATCATTATCAAACAAGCTAGATAAGGCGTGGGCAGACAAAGTAAAAGAATACGGAATGTGCGAGGTCTGTCACAAAACGAAGCCTTTAAATGCCCACCACTTCTACTCACGATCTATCAGGGCTGTACGTTGGGATGTTGATAATGGTTTTTGCCTGTGTGTTGGATGCCACGTTTTTTCGAGTAAGTTCTCCGCCCATAAAACTCCTGCTGAGTTTTTTGAATGGGCAATCGAGAAGCGTGGCATCTCTTGGTATGAAGACTTGAAAGAGAGAAAGAACAATTTTATGAAGTATATAGATTCTGACTATGATAATTTATTAGAAAAAATTAATGAAAAATCATTTGACATATAAAATAATTATTAGTATATTAAAACAACATAGGAGAACAAAATGAAAGAATTAACAAAAATACAAAACAAACTAACAGACATCTGGAGTTATACCGAGCTAGAGATGTCTGACTTTTCAAGCATAGGTCTCAGAAAGCATCTAGATAAAATTAGCGAGATAGTAAATGATGTTCTTTATGACCTAGAAGAATTAAACACCTGTACAGTTTGCCAAAGCGATGTATGTAACACTTGTCTTGACGATATGGCAAAGGAATTAGGGTAGTGAAATTGCCCCACATAAAATTCTCTTGTCTGAAGATTGGATTTCCATAGGAAAGAAGAATTTAGAAAAGAGGATGATAATTTGATGGTTGGCTGCCAATGGGGCAAAAAATTAATGCTGACTTTTGCCATAATAGACCTATTAAAAGTAAGTGCTGTGAAAATCAGTAGGTCAGCAAAAATTAATACAAAGGAGGGCAGAGACAGTAGGAAATTTCATCTTCCTGTTATCAAATACAATCCGACCTTTCTGCCTGATTTTGTTAAAGTTTAATAATAGGAGAATACTATGACCTGGTACTACATAATAGAAGCATTGCAAACACAAGCATTTGATGTTTTAATAAACACATTCTTCTGGGTTTGTCTTTGGGCATTTATGACCATTAGGCTAAACAGAATAGAGGAGAAGTTATGATTATGTTTGATATAGCAGAGTGGGTTGCTAATGTACTTGTATTAGGTTTGGGGTTGTTTTTCTGGTCTTTATTTTTTGGCATATCATTTCTTATTATAACAGAGCTTATTAACAGAGTAAATAATGAAAGTTGAAGACTTACTAGAACAATATGAAGATTGCGATGACAGATCATACAGAAGAGGTTATCATCATGGGTATGAACAAGCATTAGATGACATAAAGCATGGAAAAAATACTAATAAATTTACGGAATTTGATGGAAAACTGATGAGGTGGAGACATGGAAGAGGATACCCTACAAATAAAATTATAATACCACCTAATTGCGAAAATTAAATAATGAAAGTTAAAGACTTTTTTAAATGGGCAATAAAAATGCAGCAAGAAGAAGATCGCCTGATGAAAGTAAAAGGTGAAGAATACACTGTATCCAATGAAGACAAGTTTAAAAACTTCAAAAGCATTGGAGAGCGTATGAACCTTAAATCAGAGCAAGTTTGCCTTATATATCTGTTGAAACACATGGATTCCATCCGAAATTACGTTCTCACAGGCAGTGAAGTATCCGAAGAGCCAATTACAGGCAGAATACAGGATGCAAGGAATTACTTATTACTACTGGGTGGAATTATACATGAAAAACAGCAAAGAAAAGGATGATGAACTTAAATTTGGTTCAATACAATGGGTTATAGATGCCCTAGATAATCCCTTAATAGATAAAAATTACAGAGAAAATCATAAAACAGACGAAATAAGGGCTGACGAAGATCTTTCCTGGTGTCCTTCTTGTCGAAGAAAGTGGAATATGTTTGAAGGTAAATTGTGGAGTTCTCCAGATATTAAATTATGGAAGGAGCAAATATGTCCAGATTGCGATTCCCTTGCGTAATAAAACATGGTAAAATGACTCTATCTAACAAAGATGAGTTTGACATGGCTATCTCCAAGCTCCAGGGAGAATACTATATTGAGTTAAAAGAAACAGGGGTACGTTCTGCACCACAAAACAATTACTATTGGAATATTGTGAGGATACTGGCAGATGAACTGGGATATACTGAAAATGAGATGCACGAAACGATAAAAAATCATTTTGATATTGAAAGCACTAAAACCCTCTCAACAAAAGAGTTCTCTGTTTTTATTGAGAGGTTAGTGCGTTGGTCTGCCATAGAATTAAATATTGTTATTCCTGATCCTTAAAATTCTTCTATTAAATTTATATTTGTACTCCATACTCTGTTAGCAACTTGCTGAAATTGAGGCTCATTATTTAACCTACACCATAAAAAAGAATCTCGTGCATCTGTCAATGTCTCATCGTATTGAAATAAAAATGGCAGCATACCTCCATGAGTTCTATGTATTAAATTTGTGTAAAAATCATTTCCCTGAACTAATCCATCAACTGAGTATAAAGTTTCAGGAAAAACATCAGTATCAGTTAGGTAGCTAAATTTCATATCCCAAGTTTGCCTACCAGTTTTCTTTATAGGATTAGGTGTTGTTCTAGTTGCATCTATATTAAATGGATCTAAAAACCAATCTGCACCAGATAAAAATTTTGCATTAGCGTATGTTTGACCACCAATTGAAGTTTGCTTAGTTACTCCATCAAATACAAAACTTCTTGTTAGTTGCAAGTCTGGACTATTTGGAAATGATATTACTTCTCCTAATAAAATAGCACCTATTTGTATATTAGCACTATAAATAGTAGATGAAGGTTCTATTCTTATTCTCCAATTTCTATTATCATCACTTCCTGTTCTATCGGTAAAGGTAACTAAGCTCCAACCATTATTTGCAGGAACGTGAAATCCAGAACTAACAGCAGAATTAACAACTGCTGTTTGATTGCCAACATCATATACATTTGAACCAAAATTATCACTTTGCTCTATTTGAAACTTAGCACCTGCTTCTGCCAAATTGTGTCCTAATATAGCAACAAAATTATTATCTACCTGAGAATCTGTACTTAAATGAGTGTCTATAGTTATAAATAAAGTCCTTTCTGATGTGTTGGAATTTATTTGTTGTAAATTACTAGGTTTCATATCAAACATTCCCATTAAATTAGAACCTGTTGATAATGAAACAGCACTACCAGAACCGCTACTTGTAAAGGTAAAATCTGTACTATCAATTTTTCCCAATGTTAATGCGTAATTTGCATAGTCAACATATACTTTAGGTGTTCCAATTCTTTGGTAACTCATTATATTGCTCCAATTTCTCTTGCTTCAAATTTTAAAATTCCTGCTGTTCTTTGTAATGATGTAATCATAAATACCACATTGTTAAATGATTTTCCAAATGCTTTTTCTGGGTACATATCTGTAAACTCAACTGTTTCCCCAACATCTATATTATAAAACTCTGGGTTAACTATAGTTCCCTTTACTATAATTTTTACATCTCCAAAAATATTATAATAGTATGAAAAAAAGTTGTCATTTGGATTAACTGAACCTGCATCAACTTTTGTGCTACCATCATATTCTGTTATATCAGGACTTACATAGGCATCTAAACTTACTTCTGCTGTATTTTCTTTTGTTTGTATTCCATAATTAGTTCTAACTGTATCTGCAAAAGCAGTTTTAGTTTTTAAATATTTATCTTCACCAACTATAGGACTTTTTTGATAGTTAATTGTCATTTTAGTTAATAAATCAAGAAAAGAAGTAATTGATATATCTACATCTTTTATATCTGCTTTAGATATTTCATAGTCTGTGTCAGTATAGGAATCTCTAATATGTATATAATGAGGGCTTCCATCTGCATTGTATCTAAATATAAATCCACCTTCATATTGCATTTTTTCTAATATGTCTTTTAACAGCAATGGTCTTAGATTCCAGTATCTAGCAACCCAGTTTTTATCAGAGTCTAATGCACTCCATCCAGTAATATCGGTGCTTGGGTTGGTTGCCACATCAACACCTGCAAATCTATTTAATAAATCTAAATGTACTTCGTGTATTTTATCAGCTCTACCAGACAATCCAGTTATTCCATTATTAAATCCATTAGCACCGCAATACAGATATTCTACATTTGCAATCGATTCTTGAACTGATTGTGCTTGGTCAGCATCATCAGTTGGTATTTTATTTGTAGATACATAGGTCACTTGAAAAATTCTAACACTAATATTTATAGAGTCTTCAGCAACTTCACCGCTTGTTAATTCTACCCTTGCTCTTATTTTAAGTTTTATAGCATTTGGAGTTTGTCCATCTATATTAGTTTTTGTTGCTTCATATAAAGCTGTGCTACTTCTATTTATAGTTACAGTTTGACCTTCTGTTAAATTAGTACCTGTAACATCAAATGTATCAATTATTTCATCTGACTCTCCATATGTTATATCAGAAACAAATAATCTTATTGTTAATACGTTTGTAATCGGGTCGTCTAAATGTCTATCTGCTGTTGCTTGCATAAAATAATTAATATAATACCTTGTCTTAAATGCTGTAACTTGATGGTCTAACGCAGGAACATCCCAAAATAATTCTGCACTTTTTTCTTGATTTATTGAACCATTAGAGTTAAAAGGATATGTAAATCCAAAAGCATCTTCCTCTATTTCTGCAAAACTGGTGCTAATGTTATCATCTAATGCGTTATCTGGATTTGTCACACTTGCATATGCTCCATTAGATTGCAAACCAGTAGGTGTATGTATAGCACTTCTTTCTAAATCAACATCAGTTTTTACTGCAAAAAGACTTCCAAAAGATATTGGTAAGTTATTAGCATCATCTAATGGTATAAAGATTGATTCACCATTTCTTCCTTCTGCATTTTTTTCATAATAATGTAACCTACCATTACTGATAATATTTTCGTGAACTAAGGCTATAAACTCTTTGCTTAAAACTCTAACAATGGGAACTGGGAATACAATAGCATCTTCTACTTCATTAGGTGTTGACACACTGCTAGATTCTGGAGTGTAATTACCATAAACTATAGGAGCATATACATCATAAAATTCATTTTTATCTTGAGGTGCGGAAATAAAATCCCACGGCTTTTTTGATGATAAAGATATTTTAATAGTATTACCATCAGTTTGTAAATCTGTAGTCCTAAAAGTTCCTATAGTAACAGCAGAGCCATTATTAATAACGCTTTTAATTACAGCATCTTTATTTAAAAAATAATTACTTCCCCCAAAAAACAATTCACTTACATCACTACCTTCATATTTAAAGTTTGCTATGTTTATAGTAATATTAGAAGATGATGAAGTAGAGCTTGAAAGGTCAATAGATTCTCTTATAAATGGTTTATTTAAAACTGACCCATAATAAAAATTAGAACCATCATTGTAATCTTGAAATGATAGTCTCAATGTACCACTATTGTAACTTAACTCAAACAACCAATTTTCAGTTATATTACCAGTCTTTACTTCATTCCCAAAAGGCATTATGCAAGTCCTTGTCTAACTGTCTTATTTATTTCAGGTATTAAAGTATCTCTTACAAACTCTTCATTACCTATCATATTGCCATTAATATTTACATTTACTGTGCTTCCTACACTGCCTTCTCCATTATTTAATCTGGCAAGATTGTCAA
>CEUT01067807.1_pt1 | contig 21317 bp, 5 predicted proteins | sample 531401 | NCBI WGS metagenome assembly CEUT01 (sample SAMEA2622821, study PRJEB7988) | marine metagenome | biome: marine biome (ENVO:00000447); feature: surface water layer (ENVO:00002042); material: "saline water (ENVO:00002010), including plankton (ENVO:xxxxxxxx)" | depth 5 m | reverse complement strand
TTCTTTTTTAATTATTATAATTCTTGTCCTGGTATATATCCTGCATCTGCTCCTTCATATATTATCATATATTCTAATGGATGAGTGTCATCTGTACCCAAAACAGTTATGTCACATCCGTCGTGCAATGTAACAGGTAAAAATAAAAAATCACCCTCAAATAATTCACATAACAAATTTTGGTCTTTATCTGTTTCGTATACTTCAAATTTTCTAGTACCTTTAGTTGTTGTGTTTGGGTTTTTTATATACAAATACCCCCTACCCCTAGTAGTAGCTGCACTTGCAGCGCTAAACGACGATGTGTCAAACACTAAAATACCAGCACCACTATTATTTGTTCCTAAAACTCTTTTAAGACCAGTGCTTTTTTTACAACCTGCTCCATGAGTTATGTCATGCAAAGACATTCTTGCTGAAACGCCCACATCAGAAGATGTGTATCCAGCTGTGTTTATATTTAATGAAACTGTTCCTGTTGGAGTAGTTGAATATGCCATTTTATTTATTTTTATAGATTATACAAATATACAAATTATTATTTATCCTTATTTTCAAAAGCAACTTCTCTTAAGAACCTAGGTAATAGCTTAATAAAACTACCTTTTGCTTTAGGGTCACCTTTTTCAAAATATTTAGTTTTTCTTTGGTATTTAGCATTGCTAAAAAAGTTAGCAAAACCTTCTGTTATATTTTTTCCTGTTTGAAACATAGGCGGTGCAGCCATATAGTGTAAACGTTTTACATTAGATATTAAAAATATATCTGACAATAATTGTTCTAGTTTAGATTTAACAAAACTATCGTCTTCATCTTCTTCGCCCCACCCTCCTAGTGCTAACAGCGCTAACACTACTAAGGAAGCCTTGCCGCCTCTTATCATACGTTGTATTGCTTCTTGTCTATGCTTAGGTAAGTCTTGATATTCGGGGGAATTTTTGCCCCATTTTCTTATATCTACTACACCAGCCACGCCATCTTCTTGCCATATGTCTTTTAAAAACTGCCAAGACGCAGTTAAAGAACCTATTTCAGAACCTCCAAACCTGTTAATTCTTTCATTACCCAATCTGTCCATAACAAATGTGGGAAACCATCTTTTAAACTGTAAAGCTCCCTCTAGTATGTAATAGTTTTGTATAAGCCTTTGGTCAGTATTTGTATACCCTCTACCTTGCACCTTGTATACATTATACTTCATTTCAGATGCCCTTTGTTTTATACCCTCAAAAACCTCTTCATTTGTTTTGTCTTTTTGTATAGAGTTTTGTCCTTTTTTTATTTTAAGAACACCATTTTCCATTTCAAAAGAATCAAACTCTGCATCTGTTAGTTGTGAAGCAAAAGCAGTTCTTTGTATGTATGACTCAGAGGCAGTCATAAACCAAAACATAACACTTCCTATTGGTCCATCAAAAAACCCATCTGTAGTCATAGCTGTAGGATTAGTTAACAGTCCAAAGTAATCTGATATACCAAAAACCTTATTATTTTTTCCAGCTTTAGAACGATACATTTCTCCCCACCATCTTTTTTCACCTCTTCTCATAGATAAAGAACCAGACCTTCTGTATTCGTTTATTTTACCTACAGCAATATTAGATACACCAACTGCTGGTGCAAGTGCTAGTCCTATAAACATGGTCCATTTAATTAATCCTGTAGCTATTTTATCTGCCCAATGTTTTTTTCCATATTGATTTATAATAGACTTTTTACTTTTACCCATTAAATATCTATCTTTCCACAGTTCTTGTACCCACTTTTGTGCTTGTGGATTACCCTTAAAACTATTATAAGAAATAACACCATCTATAATAGGTGCTAATGACATTGCGCCTGTGTATGAATAACCTTTTTGAGTTTCTAGTCCATGTGAAAACAAATTCTTTTCTACATAGTCATTTAAATTTTGGTGTATATCAAATGACGCAGAAAACTCTGACCTACTTGAACGTCCTGATAAATATCTATTAAAACTTTTACCTTGTGAAAAGTCCTCTACTTTTTCTGCTCTTACAGCTTTTCCGTTACGAACTTTTCTTTCTGCTTGATTTTGCAAAGACTTTAATTCTTGTTTTCTACGATAATCACTAAGAGAAATGCCTTCATCCATTTGTGATATCTTATATTTATTAATAAACCAAGCTAAAGGTTTAGTTACCTCTTCATTTCTTAACAAAGGGTGCTTGCCTGTTACTACAACATCTTTTAATGTAGAGTCATAGTTGAATGCAATAAAGGTTGCAGTCATATTTCTAGCGGCCATTGTTTCTAAAAATCCACCAGAACGATTAGGTATATATAATTTTGTTCTTGAATGCTGAAGTATAGGCATACCATCCATTCCCTTTTTTTGTGACATATGGTTTTGGAACATAGATGTTTTTTCAATAAACATTTTATAATAGTTTTGTTCAGCCTGACTTAACCCAGCCTTTTTCATTCTAAACACACTAGGTTTTCCGTGAACATCTAAATAGTCTTTTAGCTCTAATACTCTGTAATAATGCCCATTTTCATCAACTCTTTCAGCTTCATAAACTAAATTTTTATATATATGCCTGTTCATTATTTTTAAATGTCTTACACCAGGTAAAACTTTATAAGCCCAAGATTTAAGCCACCAAGGAATAAGACCATTTTTAAACCTATCTTTCATTAATTCATCGTGAGCCTTGTTAGTTTCGTTTTGTATTTTATTTAAATCTCTTCGATAAAGCATTTCAGATTCTTCTATCTGTTTTATCATTTCTCCAACCTCTGTCATTTCTGCAGTAGTAATATCAGGGTCCATATATAATCTACCCCAATTAACATCTTTTAAATTTTTACTTCCAGAAGATATTTTTTTCTTAATAGATTCATATTCTTTTATCTTTTCTTTTGACAGTTTGTTAAGCTTAATAATATTATCTAAACCTTTAATTGCAGCTTTAGCAGCTAAAATTTTAACCATAGTATTGTAAAGATTTCTTCTTGCTACTTCGTCTAATGGGTAAATTTCTGTTTCTATTATTTTGCTAATATTTTCAGAACTATATTGGTCTTCTAAGTGTGTAACACCATTTTCATCTTTCTTTAAATACTTCTCTTGTAAGATTTCTACTTCGTTCAAATCATTCAAATACTTATTGTATTCTTTGATATATTTTTTTCTTTTACTACGACTTAAGTTCTCATCAAACTCACCTCTTAACTTTAAATAGTCATCAAAAGATAAAGATGTAGATTCATTAAACATTTCTTCCTCTTCTACTAACATATACATTTTTGTAGAGCCAAATCTACCATCGTTATCTACTATGTCTTTACCATCTTGAGTTTTTCCTAAAGAATTATGTCTGCTTGTACTAGAAACTTTTTCATCAACAAGCATATACATTTTACCCTTGGTTCTACTATCTCTTGATGCTGGTTGTTTGGAGGGTATAGTTTTGTTTCTTTTAAAACTGTTTAACACTGGTGTTAATACCATAAATGATTTGTCTCCATCTAATACAGGCTCTTGTGATGTTCTATACAGAACGGCCGTTCTAACCTCATTAGATGTGTCTAATGTAAGCTTTACTATTGAACCGTAAGGTATGCCTTTTGTTTGTTCTGCCTCTATCTTAATATTATTGTTGTCTAATGTAACGCCCTGTTGCAGTCCATTCCAATACCCTGGAGCCACCTGTGTTTCTTTTTTCCATTTTTTAATACGATTAGTTACATCTATTATAGAACCCTTATTATTTACAATAAGGTCATCATGCATCATTTCTATAGAAGCATTAGATAAAGCACCCTCTTTTATATCTTTTTGAGAATCTAACACCTGTCTTTGTGTTTCTTTTATAACAGATTCTTTCATTTCTCCATGCAAATAAGGAAATAAAGTATTGGGCCCACCATGATTATTGTTAACTAAGTCATATAAATACATAAACTCTTGGTATTCTGCAGGCATACTTTCAAACATTTCTTTAACTACAGATATTGGAGTGCTTTTTAATTTGTCAATTCTGGGTTTCATTATAAACTCTTCTCTTGACTTATGTTCTAAGTTAGGAAGATATAATTCGCTAGCTACACCATCTTGTTTAAAAGATAATTGCTGAAAACCCTTAGGCTCTCCTACTACATAGCCTCCTCTATTTTCTTTACTAACAGTTTCAAACTCTATAAATTCTGATAAGTATTCAAAGTTTTCTGCACCTTTTATATCTTTTAGATGAGCTATAGTTTTGTCAAAGGTTTTGTCTAATGGTATATCGTCTGAAACAACGCTATCCATAGCTATATCAAGTTCTTCTTTTGACATTACCTCGTCATTTATTTGTATTTCTGACTCTAAACCTGTAAGTATTTCTGTTGCGTTTATGTTTTTATAAACATCAGACTGCATAAGTCTAACACTTCTAAGTCTATTTTCTATATTTTCTATAGTTTGTATCTTTTGTCTTTTGGTTAACCCCATTTCAAAAGCAGATGTAAATAGTTTTTGCAAAGGAAACACTCTATTTATTACATTGTAAAAACCACCAGTGTATGCAGGGTCTATTTTTCTTTGGTTTTCTACAGCTTTAGTAAGTGTGTTAAAATTGTTTTGTAAAATTGGATTATTAAAAGTAATAGATTCTCTTAATTTGCTTAGGTCGTTGTCAAATATACTTTCTTTTAAGTCATTTAAAGTTACACCAGGAGATACAGAAACCATATTACTCACATCTACAAAAGATTTGTCTACACCCTCTTTTGTTTTTTTAGAACCCATAGATACATTTAATATAGAGTCTATCATTTCTACCCCCTCCGCTGTAGTGGTAGGCATTCTAGAGTCTAAACTAGCTAATTGTCTTAAAGCATCTAATTGATTCATAGACGGCAAGTCATTTGTTTTTATTAATAATAAAGCTAATTGCTTATTAACTTTATCATTGTTACTGTAAAAGTTATTATTAATATTCAAGTCTACAGTTTCTTTTAATGCATTAGCTCTGTTTTTACTAAATTCTTTTTTAGGACCAAGATATCGTAAAGCTTGATTAGTTATGCTGTCATTATATAATCTAGCATCACTAACTAGTTTTTTTATAAACGGATGATTAATAATTTTAATAGCCGTATCTAAGCCCACACCTCTTGATACTAGCTCAGAAGCTGTGTTGTATGTGTGTTCATTCAAATTAACACTAGTAGCAAACCCTTTGTTAGCATCATCTAAAAACATATTTAACATATACGCTAAATCAATCCAAGAATTACCCTTGTCTTTATACATGTTGTCTACATATTTACCATCAATTATAGTGTTTAAGTCAATACCTATTGCTTCGCCAGAACTTAATATTTTGTGACCATTATTAAATACTGCTGCAACACCTATCATATCTTGGCTACCCCTATTAGATATATACATGTTTCTGTTTCCTAATATACTTAGGTCATCTATAGTTTCAGCAGGAACTTCTTTAGACAGGTCTTTTATTTCAGAAAGTCTATCTTGCATATATCCATCTAACTCATTTATTCCCTTTTGAGTGTATAGCATATTTTCAGGCAACATTAAAAAGTCTTTTAACTTGTCAAAAGCCTCATTATATAATTGTTGCGATTTAGTTAATTTAGTTTTAGGATGTTTTCCTATAATATGCAAAGAGTCACCATCTAAGTCAGAGCCCAGTATACTAGAGGTTTCAGCCGATATAGCTGCCATAGTTCCCATGTTCTCTGTTATCTGAACAACTTTACATACAACACCATCACCCAACTTAGAAGTTGGTATTCTTTGTACTATAACCTCACTGCCTATTTCTAAATTTAATGACGCTGCTACAGAACTATCTAAAACTATTTCTGCTGGGCTAGTAATTACACCATCCTCTATTATATAATGATTTAAACCATCTCCCACAATACCAGCTCTATCTACCCTAATACCAAAATCAGTAGATTGTATACCTAAACCACCTGGGCCTCTAAATTTTGTAGCAGATTTAACTATGTTTTTAGCTATAATGTTTTTGATTACACTTAATGTTCCGCTGTCTAAACTTCCTTGTTGTAAAAGATTTACTACAGATGGTCCAAATACAGATTTATCTGCTTTATCAAACACTCTGTACAATATAGAGTTTAATTTTTCTTTTGATATTTGTTTTTCTGTAGTGCCAAAATTAGAAAAAACATTGTCCGCCTCTCCTTTAAAAGAATCAATAAGAGACTGCATAACATCATCTGCTTGTTTTACTATTTCAGGATTACTGTATAACATATGTGTTAATTGTTTAGACAAAGTTCCTTTATTATCTTTAGAAACTTTATCCAATTCTGTTTGCACGCCTATATATGAACCATCTAAACCGTGAACTGTAGACTCTCCAGTGTTATCAGTAAATAAATCATCTTGATGTTTGTTAAAAGTGTTGTTATTTAACATTTGTTCTAATGCGTCTACACTGCTTTGCCCTTCCTTACCCTCAATAAGCGTGTCAAATATACCATTAGCATTTTCTCCTAACACTTTAATAGAAGACTCAAACATAATCATAGGTATAACCTCTTTGTTAGTTCCTCTAGTGGCTTCTTTTCTAGCTTCTAAGGCACGTTTAAGTGGTGCAAACTTAGGATTGTCTGCAACAAATTGGTCTGTTAATACAAATGTATTTGTTTTACCATAGAAAGGATGTCTTTTACCTACTTTATTTTCAAATGTCTTGTTGTCATAATTTTGTCCATTGTAAACAAATTTAAAATGACTACCTACTGGTCTAGCCTTTCCATATCTTTCGTTTATAACTTGACCGTCTGACTCTAAACAAAACGTACAAGCATCTACAGCATTTACTTGCACAGTTTTACCATTAACAACTATATCAGTCATTACATCTTTAAGCATTATAGGCTCTATTCTAAAATCAGAACCTAAAGCTACATGCATAGCTACAGAACCTACCGCTCTTTTCACATAGTCTTTTGTGTTTTTAAAATACTGTGCAGGACCAATTAATAAATCTTTGGCATAGTATTTGTTTATAAAGTAATTTAGAGCTATTTGTTCTATTTGTTCTTTTGATACAAATTGTATAGATTGTGCACGACTTGTTTTTAAATAAGTGTTTAGGTCATTAACATATTCTTGTGCTTTCTTTGAACTTAATTTGTTTGCTATGTCTCTTGCCTCTGTTAAAGAATAAAGGTTTGCATTGTTAAGATGCAGCTCTAATCTCTTATCTCCAAATATAGATATCGATTGACTATATGTTTTACTGTTATTGTTTATTGCTTCTTGTATTAAGCTAATGTGCATATCAGTCATTTCATTGGCTGTTTGTCTACCAGAATCAAAACCTCTTATACGCTCACCTATCTTAGGAACTCTTTCTTTAATATTACCACCAATAATCTGTTTTATAACAGGAGCTTCTCCTGTCTTTATCATTCTTTCTATTATGGGGTTATCTCCAAACAAATCTTTTAATTTTGCTTTTCCTTCCTCAGTATTATTCATGTCAGCTATTTGTCTTATAGCTATATCTATTTGATGACTTTTTGATATATTAGCAGTCATTTCGCCACCTGGCATTTTTATCATAGAATCAAATTTAGCTTCTGCTTGAGCCTCAGTAATTGACTTAGCTATCGTTCCAAGAACTGGAACACCAAATGTATTACCTATTTTGTCACCAACTCTAATACCTTGAAAAACATTAACCCTACCATTAGATGTGCCGTCTTCTTTATAGTATTGTAATGATTTATTAAACAGTTTTTCTAATTGTTTTTTATTATTAGGGTGCATGAAATATCCTTGTGAAAACCTATATCTCATTTGCTCACCTCTAAACTTTTTTTGTTTTTCAGTTAAAAATTCTGGTCTGCCTAAAAAATTACCTAACCTTTTTTTAATTTCCGCAGGAGGTTGTTTGTCAGACATTTTCATTCTTGCAGTATTTTTTATTAAAGACTCTGCATTGTCTGCTATAATTTCATCTACAGCTTGTGTATCTATCAGGTCTATAGAACTTTCTATATCCTGACTAGCCTGTGACATATTTAAAACAAACTGGTCATAAATAAAGTCTGCTGCTAATTTTCTTTTTTGCCTTACATTTGTTGTAGACTCTAAAGTTTCTTGTAGTTTTACAAGTCTTGTTAAGTATTTTAAGAAAGGATTTGCTTTGGAGTTTGGTTGTATATTGGCAAAATTGTTTTCAAATATAGATTGTATTTCTTCTCCGTTAAAACTTTGTGCTTTATCAAAAGTTTTGCCATGTATTAATTGCGTTCCTTTGTATGGTTTTAGTGTAGTTTTACCATCTAAATCATTAAAATAAGTAAACCAACTAATTTTTTTATAAGAACTAACATCATGGTACAGTTCGTTAAAAACATTTTCTGAGTCCCAACCATTATTTTTATACAGCTGCTTTAAAAACATTCCATACTTAACTAATGTTTCTTGCATTAAGTTAAATCCAGTATCTTTGTTTTGTCTAAGCTTACCATCAATTAACACTTTAGAGTTCCACTTTTTAATTAAAGCGTTCATGTTGTCTGCAAACTCTTCTTTTGTAGACATTTCTTGTTTACCATGTATAGCTCTCCAAACATATTTTCTAACCAGTCTTTTTACATCTCTTTCTCCTTGTATGTTAGGTGTCATATTAGAAAAATCTTCTACCCATTTAGACACTGTTTCGTTTTCACCATTACGAGTGTCTAGATAAGATTCTAACCAGCTTTCTTCATCTACAATGTCTGCCCATTCTGTTTTAGCCGCACCTCCTACTCTACGTCTTATAACTTGGTTAAGATATCTTCTTTGATTTACAAAGTCAGGTCTTGATATACCTTCTTCATAACTCCAGTTTTCCCAAAGTGTTTCGCTTATTTGTTTATTGTTGCCTTTACCGTCTCCTTCATATAACTCTTGTATGTCTTCTTTTACCTTAGGCCATGTGTCTAATACCCACGCTTGGTATCTTTTTTTAGCAGCAGGCGTGTATTCTCCTTTAGAATCTTTTTCCAATCTCATGCCCACTTCCTCTAAACTTTCATATGCACCAAACAGGTCTTGCACTATTCCTCCTAACTCTATATTGTTATACAGTTGCTGGTCTGTGCTTGGCATAGCAACTTTACCTTTAAAGCCATTTCTAGTTCTTCTAAAGTTAAACCTACCTTCCTTACCCATAGTTTGAGCTTCGTAATCTTTTATAACATCATTAAGAGCATTTTCATTATCTATTAATGATTCGTTGCCAGATTCTTTTAAAATAGCATCTCTATCTTCTTTGCTTAACTTACGATTTTTTGCTTTGCTAAAAAAAGCTTTCATCCTGCCTAACACAGTTTTTTTCTTAGGTAATGCTATAAGTCCATTTAAGTCTTGATTGTCTTTAGACTTTGATATAAGGTCTGCTACAGCTTCTTCTACTACAATCCTTTGCTTAGCATCAGGCAATATTTTTATTTTTCTTTTTTTAAGTTTACTTGCTACATAGTCAACATATTCAACTTCTGCCTTATCAGGATTTTCTCTTTTCCATTGATTTTTTGTTATTATACCATCTAATGAAGAAACCATTTCACCGAACGTCCTACCATTACTTAGCACAAGTTCGTTCATGTACATTCTTTTAGCTTCTTGAAAAACAGGTTGGTCTATAATAATTTCTCTTAATTTTTTTACAGGAGCAGAGTCCCAATGTTCTAATAAATATACATGAGAAAGTTCGTGAAAGAAAGTTTCTTGTGTTGCTTTATTGGCATCTAAAAATACAGATAATCCTTGAGCTAAACCCCAATAAGTTTTACCATCTTGTGTTTTAGAAAAATGGTCATATACAACAAGACTTATACCTTTTTTTCTTAATCGCTCTCTATATACAGCTTCAACACCAAACTGTCTATTAGGTATTACAACACCATTAGACTCTGTTTTAAATTTAGGTTTAATATCTTTTTTATCAAACAAATTGTCTGTTGGTTTTTTTTCTGGGTCTTTCTTTTGAAATAATTTTTGTTGTCTAGGGTCTGTTTTCTTTTTTGCAGCTTTTCTTTTTTTTATGTTTTCTAAATTAGTTTTTCTACCCGCATCTTTTTTATCTAAAGATTCTAATGATAATTTTTCTGCGTTTAAATCAGATATTTGTTTTTCTATAGCCTCAAAAGCTTCTCTAGTTCCATCTACATCTGTGTCTATTTGTTCTCTTTCTTGTTGTAAATTTTTTATTTGACTATTTATTTCTTTAATTCTATTTTTTCTCTGTGCAGGTGTTTGTTTTTTAGTTTTAGTTTTTTCTTGTTTTGCTTGACTAGCTCTTTCTCTTGTTATAACCTCATCTGTCTTTGCTCTTTGTGCAGCATTTCTTTTGTTTTCATTTTTTGCATCTACTGCAGCAGCATCATCCATAGCCTCTTGTAAATTCTCTGCCTTTAATTGGTCTATTGAATTGTGATAATTCTCTATAGTTTGCATACTCATTTCTTGTGCAGTCTGCATTTCTTCTTCTACAAGTTTAATTTCTTGTTTTTTTCTAGCTTCACTTCTACTCGAATTTTGTATAGCTTCTATTTGTGCTTGATAGTTTTCATTATTTTCAGCTAATATTTTTTCTTCCATAGATATAGAATATGCTATTTTAGCAGCATTCATACGATATTGTCTATCTAGTTTAGCTGACCTAAACGGCTGAAAAGCTACATCCATCTCTTCTAATAGTTGCAATGAAGCTTCTACTTCTTGTTTAGAAAATTTACTTTTTTCTAATTTATCAACTATTTGTTTTTTATTAAAACTTGCTTCTCCACTAGCAACAGAAGATGCTATAATGTCCTCTACAACTTTATGTTTTTCATTAACTATAATTTCGTCAGCAGTAAATTTTCCACCAGCAGTTCCTCTGTTTTTTATATTTTCAGCAGATTGTTGAAAAACTAATCCACTACCACCCTTCATAAATCCAGATGTTTCTATTTTTTCATCAATTATATTACTGGCAATAGCTGCATCATTAACAGCGCTTTTTAAAGTTACACCAAATCCCCCTGTTAAAACACCCATACCAAATGAAACTAATCTAGTTTCTGCTATTTCAGGACTATTGTAATAGTCTGAATAACTCATAAATTCTTCGCCTTTCATATGTGCTAAACGAGTTTTTATTCGCCAGTCTTGATAAACTTCTTGAAATTCTTCTGCTTTACCAGATACATAAGTTAAACCACTACCCACAGTAAGGCTAGCCATAAAAGTTTTAAACGTAGTTCCTGTTCCTACTTCTAATTTAGCTGCCCTTCTTAATCCAGCTGGTATAGTTTTAATACCTTTGTCAAATATGCTCCACTTTAAAGCATCAACTGCCATATATTTAGCGTTGTCACCCATGACTTGTAATCCTACAACTGCAGCCTGGTCTTTTGTTAAACCCTCAGATAAAGCTTCTTTATAAGCTTCCCCTGCAAGTATTGTTCCTTCAGAAAGGTTAGCGCCTAAAGCACCACCAAAAACCTCTGCTGTTCCTAATCCAGAAAAACTATCTCCAAATCGTTTTGTTCCTATTTCTATAAATTTTTTGCCTAAATGAGATTTTTTCATACTACTAACTAACTTAGTAGCATTAGCAGCATGATATGCTTTTGCAGATAAAGCTTTACCAGCTAAACCTGTTCCAGCAAACATAACCATATTCGGTAATTGTTTAGCAACTTTTGTAAGCCAAAAGTCCATAACAAATAATTGAGAGTAATCTACTTTTATGTTTCCTTCGGCATCCCTTTTTATAAATTGTTCTCCATGTTCATCTTTATATTGTTCTTCTATTTTATCGTCAATAGTTTCTAAAGCTGAACCAGCTTTTCTTAAAGTATCTGTTAAAGATGACACAGGGTCTATGCCTGTAAAATATTCAAACACATTAAATACAGCTAAAGGATTTAAAGGATTCCAATTAACTAAAGGATTTTGAATTTCTTCTCCTCTTTGTGAAGGTGTTCCTTCTGGGTTTTTTGCATCATAGATACTTCTACCTTGTTCTTCTGTTCCTGTAACTAAATGACCTACACCATCAATCCAATCAATAGCGTTACCTGCAGCAGTAAAAATTTGTGAACCTACACCCGCAGCAACACTTCTCCAAAGCTTGCCTACCATAGAAAAATCTTGAAAACCACTCAAGTCTGAATCTCTCAATGCGGTTCTAACCCCTTCTCCACTATATTCACTAAATCCTAAAGCATTTGTTGTATAGTCGATTGTAGGATTAAAGCCTAATATTGGTTGGTCTGGAGCTTTTAATTCTGGCTTATCTAAAACGTTAGCATCTACAAAGCCATATTTGCCATCATCTCCTGGAGAAACCTCTTCATATACAGGCATAGGCGCTTGTGGAACGCTAGTTACATTTACATCAATAGGTGTAGTATCTTGTGCAGTAGTTCCTGCATCATACTTTTCTATTTCTTTTTGTACGTTTAAAAAATTTGGCTTACTCATTATTGCGCTTTGTTTTGCTGTTCTTCGTAATCTTTTAAAAACTTATATCCGTTTAATATCATTTGATATTGTCTCATTAAAGTTAAAGCTTCTCCCTGAGATAATTCTCCAGCTTCTTTAAAAGTGTTAATATACGATAAATAATCGGTATCATCTTGTGCTAAAAATTGCATTGCTTGTTTAGCTGTAGGGTCAGACGTTTTAGTTATTTGGTCAATAAAAAATTGTGGACTTTGTCCTTCAGTGTAGGATTCTGAATGATGCAACGCGTGTGCCATTAACATTGCATAAGCTTCATCATTATACTCTGTTATTCCAACTCTTTTTGCAGATTTTTCGACCGCATTGTGTAAAGAAGATATAGCTTTAACAGAATTTTCTGGTGTAAAATTAAACTTTTCTCCTTGTACAAATTCATATTGTGGCATCTCATTTAATTTTTCTGCTGTTTTTTTAGCTCTAAAATCCATTTCACCCGTTACTTCATTTATTATATTAGCAACCCTATTGTTACCACCGTTAGCACCAATGTCTAATTTTACATAAACATATTCATCTTTACCAAATGTGTCTTCATCTCTAAAGGCTACTACTATTACACCATCTTTTGCATTGTTTTTTAAACCTTCATCTGCTAAAACATCATCATATGATAATAGTTTGTATTTGTTATTATCTCTGTCTGTAGCAACTTCAAAAGCCAAACTAATTCCTTCTAATTTTAAATTACCTTCTGGACCTATGTTTAAATCTTCACCATTTGCTAAAGAGTTACCTTCATAGTCATATAAAGTTAAATTACCTTCTGCTATTAATCTATATAATTCATCAGAAGATATTTTATCTGCATCTTCTTTTGGTATACCTAAAATTTTAGACAATATATCTTTTTCTTGACCTCTTAAAATATTAGTGCTATATATATTATTGTCACCCCTTTTATCAAAACTACCAGCATCAAGTCTATTAGTCATATTATCTCTAGCTGTTTGATGCTGAGCAGTTGTCCAATAGTTTAAAAAATTTCCTTGATAACCTCTATCTAAAAGATTAAATATGTTAAGTATTTGGTCACTTGTTTTTTTACTATTTCCTAAATAATTAGACAATTCTTCTGCTTGACTAGTTGTGACAGGTTTTTTACTCATCTGCATGTTAATATGATTTATTAACTCTTCTTCTGTTACTTCACTAGGTGCTAAATCTTGACCTGTATCTATATTGTAATTATGTAAAGCTCTAAAAAAATTATCCATTTCTCCTGCTTCTTTTTGAGCATCTGTAAGTTCTGCGTTTAAATATGCATGACCAATACTAAGTCCTTGACTTGTATATTCGCCTATATTTTCTGGTTCTACATATGGTAAATAGTTTCCTCTAAATGTAAATTTATCTACAGAACCATTTGACCAAGCATTCCAATTTGCTACATCTGCATTAGATAAAAGGTGTGGGCTTTCATCTTTAGCTTTTAAAAAGTTTTTTATCTCAGGTACATTTGCTCTCACAATTTTTGCACGTTCACTATTTAAAATAGTGTCTCTATATTCTTTTAAATGAGCCATACCACCTCCCCTCATAAAAGCTCCTACATCATCTCCATATGCCTCTAAACGCGCCTTTAATGCTTGTGTAGCTTCTTTTTCTGTATCTTGTATAGCCTTTAAATCTCCAGGTCTATAAAACTTAGTTAAAGCTTCTGCTGTTTGGTCCGTTAATTTTATTTGTTGTTCAGCTAAAAGTTCATTTTCTTTTTCCTTAAGTATTCTTTTTTGTTCTATTTGCGCTTCTCTTAAAGCCTGCATATTATCTCTATTAGCACGGTCTCTACCTGCTCTTGCTGCTGACGCCCAATTAGAACCTATATTTAAATAATTCATTTGTTTAAGTTGTTTAACATATTAAGAATATTAGTAGTGTCAGATTTCAACTGCTGATTATCTAGAAGAGTTTGTGTCATGTTATTCATAGCTCCTGTAACAGGATTTGCATTTTTATTTATAGCATAATTAACACTTTCTATACCAGCAGCAATCAAGCCATTACCTAATCCTGCGTTTATATCTGCTTTTCTTTTAAGTTCTGCATACTGCATTTTTTTATCAACTGAATCCACATGCCTATCATGTTCTTGTTGATACTTTAAAGCTGTGCCATATTGTTGTAAGTTTTTTCTATGTGTAGCAGCATCTAAAGCTGTAAGTTTTAATAGCCCTTCAACTCTGTTTGCATTTAAAACACCTACATTAGCTAAAAAAGCAGCTCTACTTCCTCCCGCTCCTCTCATAACATTTTTAACGCCAAGGTTAAAAGATTTTGAAAGTTCACTTTTAGCTACAGTTTTTTCTTGTGCACTTAAACCAGATTGTGACATTTCTTTCATTTTGCTCATATAGTCTTTCCACGCTGCATCTAATTGATGACCTTCTTGTATAGGTAAATCCTTTAAAGCCTCTTTCATATGTTTTCTACCCATTGCACCAGCTAACAAACCTAATCCAGCATTAGCCATATTTCTCCAAGGAAAAGCTTTTTTTTCTTTTTCTTCTTCTTTTACTTTTGGTTTTGGTTTAAATATTTCAATCTCTTCTTCTTCTTCTTCAATTTCTTCTGGTTCATAATCTAATACATCATCTGACACTACAATAGGTTCATCTTCTACTGGCGCTTCTTCTTCTGTCTCTTGATATTCAGGCCCCATTTGAATACTTTGTATTTCTTCAAAAGTAATAGGCTGTAAACCACTCTTATCTATACCTGGAACTACAACAGTTAAATTACCAGCACTGTCTGTCATAACTTCTTTACCCTCATAAATTGCAAATGGATTATCAGGGTCCATTGCGTCAATAGCATTCTTTACATCTTCGTCATACACCTGTTCATTTCCTTCCTGTACATTTCTTACAAACTCTGGACTTAATTGAGAGGAACCAATTTTATTTAAACCTCTATTTATAGAATCTTCTAAATTATTTGCTTCAGCATCTCTTTTTATTAATTCGTCCTTTTTTTCTTCTTCACGTCCTTTTTCTATTATTGATTTTTCCTCTATGGAAAGGTTTACATTAAACTTGTCTGGACCAGGAGGCACAACAGTCTTGATTTTTTCAGAATCTTCTATTGCTTCTCTATCTACGTATTTGTAATCACCTGGTTTTCCACTTATATTATCTTGAAAATTAAAATCTGGATTTAATAAACTTGATTCACCTTTGTCTGCCCAGGTATCACTAAGGTCGTCTAATCTTTTCATCCAACCTTTCATATGATTTTTTGCAGTTTTAGACGTGTTATATCTGTCTACCCTTACGTCTAAAAAAGCTTTTCTAAACTCTGCTTGATTTACACTATTAATATCTTTTACTATATCTCCAGTGTTAGTTCCACCCGCTTTTTTGATAGCTTCATATATATTATTTGCATTTGTGTTATTAAAAGCAAAGTTTTGATTTATCATTGCATCTAAAACAAATGCAGCTGTAGCAGGATTGTCTATACCTTTTAAACTTAAATTACGACCTTTAGGGTTTTCATAAAAAACTTCTTCAAATAAATTTTTAGCATCAGTAGAATTTTTTACAGAATTATTAAACTCATCAATTAAAGCAATTTTTTCTGACTCTTTAGGTACTCCTGTTTTATTTTTAATATTTTTATACCACCAATCAAAAGTTACACCATATTTTGTGGGAACAAAAGTGCCTTTTTTATTACCACCTATATAATTGCCTATGTCATTTTTATCATTAGAAATACCGCCTTCTATATCAGCTATTGTTCCATATATCTCTTCTGTTAATGCCGCCATATTATTTATATTTTATTCTAGTTCCATACTTAGCTGTTCCTGCATCTTTCCAAGAATCCATTTCTGAAAACACAAGTTTACCAGCTTTTTCATAATTTTTTGTTGCTTTGTATTTGTCAAGTTTTGTCATAGCTCCTTTATCAAATACACCCTCACCTCCTGTTAGTTCCATTCCTGTATCATTTCCTTTTTTGTCAACTACAGTAAGAGGATTTGTTTTGTGAGAAAACTTGCCAGGAGTCATTCCTCCTTTAACGTATTTTAAATAACCACCAGTGTAATAATCCATAGGGTCAAAACTTAACCTTGCTCCCTTTTCAGCTTTACTAAACATAAAAGGAAATGATGTATCACCTGCAGGTAATGGAGTGTCAATTTGTTTGTTTTTAGTTTCTTGCACAAGCTCTTGAACTTTATCTTGAACATCATATTTGTCTCCTTTGCCAGTAGCTTTAGTTGCTTTTAAAACATTTTTAACTACACCTTCATTAACTTTTTTAAGTTTTTTTGCATTTTTTACAAGATTTGCTACTTGCTTACCACCCTTTAATCCTGTTTTAATAACAGAACCGCCAAAAGGAATAAAGCCTAATGCAGCCATTCCTCCTGCTTTTGCAGCGTCCCAATAGTTTCCTTCTTTAGCATATTTAATAGCATCTTTTGCATCTAGAGCTCCAGCAGCAAAGCCAGCTAAAGGATTTACCATTCCCGCTGCATCTAAAGCAAGTCGTGCTTTTTCTCCTTTAGTCATACCCCCTTCTTTAAATCTTAAATTTTCTAATATTCCTCCTTTATAATATTTCATAGTTCTTAAGTCTAATGGTCTTGTTCCTTCATTTACACCGCCTTCTTCGTAATTTAATCTAGCTCCATGTTTAGCTATTTTGTATTTTTCTAACATTGACTGCATGCCTGCTTGTGCTTCAGATGATTTAGATTGTTGTTCTGCTTGCATGCCTGCAGCCACCCTTTTTTGTGCAGCAGCACCTTCTCTTGTAAAGTAATCCTCTTTAGCTTGCTTTTCTGCAGCCGTTTGTTCTTCTCTTGCTTTTTTTCTTCCAACAATAGATTTACCTATATCAACTAATTCTCCTACAGTTTGTTTTACACCACCCACTACATCACCAGTAAATATTCTACCTACACCCATTCCAACACCAGCAACATCAGCTCCTATTTCTCCTACACTATATGTAGTAGCGTCATTATCATCTGCTAAAGAATCTAAACCACTACCAACCAAATCTAAAGGATTCCCTATACCACCACCACCTGACACTTTTCCCATTAAACTTCCTACATCTAATCCTCCACCTTGAGTGGTACCTTGCATTACTGTGCTTAACAAATCTGCCCCTGGACCTTCACCTTTGGTCATACCACTAAATAACTCCCCTATGTTTTGTCCTCCAGTTAATTCTTGAAAACCACCTCTAGCTAATTCACCGCCAAATTTACTTCCTATGTTTTGTAAAAATTGTCCAGCTCCAGTTCTTTGCTGAGGCTGCATCATTTGTTGCACAGATGGTGACATAGGCGGTAACTCTGTTGATTGCGACAAATCAAATCCTTGAAACTGCACAGGGTCTAGTGTTACACCGCCTAATTCGTATTTTTTTCTAATATATTTTTGTATATTACTCATGTTATCTTCTTGAATATCTATAATAAGGAATTAATGATAATATACTAAATCCTTCGTTTTTCATAATTTTATCTCCACCATCTACTCCAAAAAATCTATCCCCCTTGTCCCAACCTATTGAGGCTGCTACTATAGCATAAGTTCCTCTTATAGCTGGTTCAGCAGTATTTATTTGTGCACCTGCTCCAGTTGTTCTAAGAGGCACATGGTGTGTGCCATCTTTTACACTATACCACATTTTTCGCCCTGGGTCTTCAGCAAAACCAAATTCAGAATTAGAATAAATTTGTTCTAAACTAAATTCACTTGCATCATATTCAGAATAAGCCGCTCTATTAGCACTTCCTAAAAATGTAAATTTACGAAAATATAAATGATTAGAACCCACTTCTGTATTAGCATCTATATGTATATCTATATTGTCAAATATTTTTGGCTGCATAGATTCATCATTTAAAACAAAATGTATCTGTATTGGCTCTTTAGTGTATAAGTCACTTCTTGTGCCCCATTTCTGAAGGTTTGCTTCTAATTGTGGATAGCTTTCTGTAGACACATAATTTGTATAACTATCTTGGTCATAACTATAATCCTCATCATTTCCATGCCCTAATATATAATAATCTATTTCTCCAAAAGTTAAATATCTATAAGAACCGTCATCCACTGTTCCATTTACAAAACCATTAGATAAAAACAATTTTGTATTAGAATCTGTTTCCATTGACGAATTAAAAGTATCGTAAGTGCAATATAATCTGTTTTTAAAATTAATATAGTTAGATGGTCTTTTTGAAATAAATGAACTAAATACTCCTAAATTTTCATTATATACTAATGTGTATGGATTATCACAAGATATTGACAATAAAACCTCTCCATATTCTGGGTCATAACCTATGTTAATCCCTCCATAATTTGGGTTAAAAGAATTATAATCAGTTAATGTGTAAGTGTAAGGTAATTCAGCATCATTTGATGGTTCTAAATTAAAATTTGGAGAATTCAATGGTCTATCATTTATAGTTTCATTTGCATATAGTTGAAAAAATGTTTGCATAGAATGGGAATCCCCTAAAGAAGTTATACCATATCCACCACCTTTACCTGCTCCTAATTGTAAAAATTTAGATGCATTATCATCATAATAATATGCCGCTTTATCAGTAACGGCTAAACCATGAAAATGTTGTGTTCCCAAAGATTCACTTAAATAATCATATCTTTCTATTACATTGTCAGTTCCTGTTACAGCTTGAATAGCTCCACCTTCTCCTGAAGGTATCATAACTCTTGGATTGACAGATAGTTGACAAGTTCCTGAGTCTTGCAAAGCAAACAATTTATTTTGCAATTTAAACATTTGTCTAATAGGACCTTTGGTGTAGTCTAAATCTTTTAATTGATTTACAGGAAATACAGAATAGTTATCTAATACATCTCCTGTGTTTTTAGGGTCAGAAAATGCAACAGTTGATGGCCAATGGTCTATTTCTACAAATCCAAAAGGTTTTGGACTAAATACTTGGATTTTATTTTCTGCATCATATGATGTATTATATGCATAAGCGCCAGTATCATCTGGTATTTGTTTTGCTATATTTTGTGTGTCACTACCAAAGAAATAACCATGTCTTAAATCTAAATTAGTTTCTGTTTCTACGGGACAAGTATAAGCTGTTAATACACCTCTATCAGAGTATTCTGAATCTGTATCTGGATTGTGAACTTTTTTTAAACTAAAATTAGCAATAAAAGTATCACCACCAAATACTGGCAATCCGTTATTTCCTGAACCATCAAACGCTTCTACTTGATTTACTTGTCTAAAACTTCCTGTAGAAACAAATGTATTTTTTGCAAAAGCTAAGTTAGTGTTACCCCCATATAATGTTCCAGCGTTGTGGTTTTTTACTATAGAGGCCATAGTAACCTCTGGAGAATCTACACTCCATATATTACCACGACCCGTTTTTCCAAATTGAGTAGCACCTGAAGCTCCAGAACCAGCTAATCCTGTTGGTCCCATTTCAGAAAACTGTTCATGGTCAGCCCCACATGCCCATCTATAACCTGAGTAACCACCCGTAAAGTCTTGCCAATCACCAATACTCATTTCGTCATTATTTTTAAATCCTAATATATTAGGACCACCAAACTGATAATAAACTCTTTCTCTCCAGTTATTAGCTTGTAAACAATGTCTTGTTATAGGTAGCATAGCATGATGCGGTAAAGACATAACTATTGTTTTGTGACCTAAAGAAAAATCTGCTCTACTTTCTGAGTATGTAGTAGTTTCTTCACTTATATTATCACTTGTGCCACCTGTATTGCCACCCAGAGAGTGGTTTCTCATATTTTTAGATGTAGAATTTAAAGAAAATATTACATTTTGTCTATGGGGGTCGTGCCACATAGTGGCATTTCTATAAGGCCTATCAGAGCCTAAAGTTGTTTCAGAAATTTCTTGCCCTGGATTTACTATTTGTGCGTGAAAAATTCTTGACTCTTTCCAATACGGGTTTAAGTCTCCTGATGGAACTGAAGAACCCCACCATGTATCTAACCTTTCTCCTGGAGCATTTGTACTTCCGTCTAACCCTGCATTAGCAAAAATATCAGGCATAACATTAGTGGCTCTTGCTCCACTTTCATAACCTTCGTCGTCGCCATAAAAGTCCCACTGTCTTTGTCCTCCTGCATACCATAGATAATGCTCATCTCCACTTAAAGACAAGCTTGAGTTTATATTAGTGTTAGAGTTGGTAGTATCAATTTCATTAGAATAAGGATTAATATCAGTAGCTTTCCAAGCTGCTAAAGCTGTAAAATTAGGAAACATCCATCTTTCAGCTATATCAAACTTCCAATCTCTAGTATTCATTCCAAAACCTAAACCTCCAGAATCTCCTGCGCCACCACCTCCTGTGGTGTTAAAGTTTCTACCTTCACCAACTTGACCATAATCATATTTATTCCAATCGGGTCTAGCCATACCATACATAGGGTAAGCCCCTATTCTTTTAGAATAATATTTAGTATATATACCTAAATGAACATCTCCTTCTAAATCATTGTGTATACTTGGTTCATCATCTGTATCAACCCAACCATCAGTTAAACTTTCATTTAAAGCATCCTCTAAATTCTCATCGCTATATCCACCATTAGGTTGATAACCTGTAAATCTTCTCCATAAAACATCAAAAGTATTAAAATCACACTCCCAATCTGTAGACCACTTATTAACTGGAGAAAGCTTATGTTTCCAACCTCCAAAATTTTGAACAGTTAATTCTTCTTCTGCTGTTGTAGTTTCTTCTTGAAAATAATATATATCTTCTCCTTTTAATAATTCAGGGTCTATTTGACAA
>CEUT01039583.1_pt1 | contig 21324 bp, 19 predicted proteins | sample 531401 | NCBI WGS metagenome assembly CEUT01 (sample SAMEA2622821, study PRJEB7988) | marine metagenome | biome: marine biome (ENVO:00000447); feature: surface water layer (ENVO:00002042); material: "saline water (ENVO:00002010), including plankton (ENVO:xxxxxxxx)" | depth 5 m | reverse complement strand
GATTGCTGCCGCTCATAACCAATAGAATATTCTAATCCTTGAGTTATTTTGTGAAGTAGAAGTGATTGATTAGCTGTAGAAAAAGCTACAGTAGCATCCTGAACAGCAACTATAGAGTTGTAACTTTTTATAATATTTTTAGCCATTTTATGTTCCTGTTGGTATTACTCCTAATGGGTCTTCTTTAAAATCCACTTTTAAAGTATTAGAATTAACATAGTTCCAAGTATGTGACCATCGGTTACAATAGTATACTTTTGGTCGGTTATAAACAGATGGTATCTGATGTTCAAATCTTCTGTAACCTCCTTTATTTTCTAGAAAATGTATCATGCTTTTGGTTTGGGCATCAGAAATATTATTAAAAGTATAACTAATATCAAAAGTAGAAATATTATCATTAGTCTTAAATCTTTGTATAAAAGAATTTTTATATTCTAATTTTTCCGCTTTTATCTGAACACTAGATTGAGTTCCTATATCTGGATCAAAAAAGAACTTTTGACTCCACATGGATGAATCTCCAGTGGGACTATTTGTAGCTGTTGATGAGTGATCTCCCGTGCAGTAATAAAAGTTATCTAACTTGTTTTGATTTATGCCACTAAAAACTATGTCAAACTTTTTATAAGTTGCAGAAGGAACCCAGCCTTGAAAAGCTAAATTAGCGAAAGAACCCATACCAGACCAGTTCATTAGGGTCGGAGCGTGATCTACGCTTATGCTAGCTGCTACTTGGTAGCGTTGATTATTTACAAAGCTTATCCCATAGCTGTCACAAATACCTGTCATTTCTTTGTATATGTTTGAACTATCTGGAGCGAACTTAAAATTATTATCACCAGATTGAGCTTCAAAAAATACAGCTAGCTTTCTAGCGTTTGCTTCATTTACGTCATACTTTAAACCAAACTTAGCAGTTAAGCTATTAGGTGACATTGGAATCAAGTTATAGTAAAAATCATCTGTCTTATAATTATTATCTCTAGACTGAAACTCGACAGTAGATCCATAAACAGGAGTTACTCCTAAAGCAGAAAAGCTAGAGGGGATAGTAATATCAGAGATATTTTGATCTCTATTATAAAACAGACTTTCGCTCATGAGTGACCTGCATAATTAAGGGTTAAACGAACTGCCCCATCAGAACTAGATGCCAATTGTTCTGAAACAAGAGAGGCATTAGGAATTGTTAATTGCTGAATACCATCTCCATTTTTAGCAAGTAATGTGAAAGTAACTGTTTTATTTTCTCTATCAGCTAAAAAATCAAATCCACTTTGCAAGAATGTGTCATCTATCTCCATTTGAACAGATGCTGAATACTGAATGGGGTCTATATGTTTTACGTTGGTCGGTGTTTCAGATCCAATTGTATAGTATGGCTTTTTATTAATAGCTAATGAATAATCGAAACCAACAACACGATTACTAGAACTATTATCACAAGTAGCAGTTATAGATCCTTGACTTGGTATATAAATTGGAGTTTGCATTGTTCCAGTAGCATTAACCCCACTTTTCATTTCATCATAAACAACAAAAGATGTGTTAACTTGAGGAATAGCTCCTACAGCACAATTAACAGAATAAGAAGATAAATATCCACTATTAAAACCATAAGCCGTATTATTACTATAATTAAAACTCCCTGCCATAACTTCAGATTCTCCCGTAAAAGCTAAAACAGGATCTTCATAAATTAAGTTTCTAGAAAAAGAAACTGTTTGGCTAGTGGCTCCCCCCACTGCTGTTAAGCCACGTTTAGAACCTAGAGGAGCTAAAATGTTACTACTATTTGAATAAGCTACGTCAAGGCTTTGTACTCCAGAAAGCTCTCTCCGCTGACTAGGAAAGGTATTTGTAAAGCCTACAAAGAAGTGGCAGTCGTAATTTAGCGTTGTATCAAACATTATGTCCTAACTTCTCTTAAAGATCCTCCGAGTCTTTTCTCGTCATCAATAACCTGCTTAACAACATCTCTTATCCTAACTGCAAGATTTGTTTGTCCTTCGTCTCCATTTCCGCTTTCATTAGATGTTCCATCAGAGTTTACAGTAATATTTATTACTGTTTCCCCTTGGTTTTCAGATACAGAAATCAACTCATCAAGCTTCCCTATGACAGCTCCGTTATTGCCACCTCCACCAGAATTGATTGAAGACAAAGTCCCTCTACCTACTCTTTGTGTGGCGGCTGCATTCATAACAAATTCTCCTCCTGATAACATAGTAGGAACAGTATCAATACCAGCTGCAAACGGAATAGCTCCTCCAGTAGCCCTCTTAAATGGCAGCATCAACCTTTGTAAGAAATTCATATCTGTCCCGTCTGGATTAACAGGTATAGCTCTAGGTACGCTTCCCTTTCCTCCTAGTCCTCCTGTAGCTTTATTAAATAAAGAGCCAACACCAAAGGCTAATAAAGAATTTTTCAACAGAGAACTAAGACCAGAGCCACTCTCTCTTGCTTGTTTTTCCCTATCGACTTGTCTTTTAAATAAATCAAAAGCTTTTTTCTTAGAAGCTTGTTCCCTCTGGAACTGTGGGCTATTTCTTCTACCAAACATAGTAAGAGCCGCACTTTGTGGCTCCAATGCGATAGAAGCGAATCCAGCGCCACCAGAAACCCTATCAAATTGTCCAGCTGTGAATGATTGTGTAGCGAAATTAAGTAAATCTCTTTTACCCCTTATCGCTCCCTGTCCAAATGTTCCTGGAGTAAATAATCCACCAGTATTGAAAGCGGGAATTTGACCAGAGTTTATAGCCTCCATAAACCTTGGCCCAAATTTTTGCACCGCACTTTTTCTCATAACGAACTCTCCTCCAGTAAGAAGGGCTGGCACATCATCTCTAGCGCCAGAACCTCCGACTACAGGGCCACCAGTGTTACGGAATAATGTTGATGTTATTCGATCAAAACCTGCACTGAACTGACTTTTAGCTTGCTGGAGGAAAAAGTCTGCTGCTGCTTGCTTGAGAATATCTCCTAAATTTTCACCTTTCGCTATGGCATCAGCCATGCCGTCACTTATTGTGTCAGCAAACTGTCTAGCTCCAGAAACTAAATTTTTATTTAATTTCTTTTGTATATCTTCTTCTGTGAATAAGAATTCATCTTCAAGTAGATTTCTAAGAGAATCATTTACTGTTAATCTTTGCTTTTCTAAGTTTAGAATTTTTTCTTTTAATGCCTCCAAGTCTTCTACTTTTGCATTTTCATTTGTTTGTAATTCAACAAATTGCCTCTTTAGGTCGAGTTGCTCTCTAACGATATTTATTTGTCTAGTAAATCCTCTAGCTTCTCTACCAGATCCAGCTAAACGAGCTTGATCTCTTAGAGCTGTTACAGCAAAATCTGTTGAGGCTTGAGCAATTGCCCCAGCTCCACCACCTCTAGCTTGCCTAGTGAATATCTGTTCATTTATATTAGATAAAATACTAGAGCCATCTCGCGCTTTAACTAAATCTACTTTTAATTGTTCGGCCTGTTGCCTTAAGCTATCAGTAAATTCTCTTAATAGAACGGTGTAAGACTTAAATCCATCTGCCACTCTTTCTTGAGATTTAGCTAAAGCATTATTAATATCTCTTTGATCCTTCGCGCCTTTTACGCTCCTTTCCCTTTGTTTAATTTCAATGACTTCATCTTGTAATTTATCTTTTTGAGGTTGAGTCATAAAAACCGAATCTGGTAGAGGTATTCTGTCTGACTTCTCTCCAGATATAAAAGCTTGTTCTGCTATTGTTGACAATCTTTCTCTAACTGGTCCTAATACATCAGGACCAAACAATTTTAACACTTCTAAGAGACCTTCGAATTCTTTTTTAAGATTTCTGTTTTTCATCTCGTTGGAAAGCTCTATTATTGCTTCTTTTGTCTCATCTACAGCTTTATCTTCTGCCGCTTGTACAGCAATTTCTCCCTCTCTAGCTACAAATCCTGTTTCCGCTCTTGCTCTAGCGATAGGAGATAAGTTTGGATTTAATGTTCCTCTTTCTAATTGTATTTGACCTAATCTTCCAGCCCTATCAAACTCTCTAATTCTAGATACATCTAGATTCTCTCTTCTCGCCGCAGCTATCGCAGAGGCAAGATCTTGCGCTCTCTTAGCATCAGCTATTCCTATATCAGAAGAGAGTTTCAAGTTCCTTTTCCTTAATGCTTCTTCATCTCTTAAACCACTTGTAACTTTGTTAATACCTTCCAGAAGTGCTTTTTGTTCTCCTGTTATTTTTCCATCTAAATCAAATATATCACCTAAAATTTCTTTAACTTTTTCTTGAGAACTTAACTCATCCAAAGATAACTTCGAAAGTTCTCTTTTAAGATCTTTTTGTTTATCTGAATCTAAAGTCAATTTTTCCATCCCATCGATCTGCTCGATTATTTGGTCTGCAATTTGTCCATCTACTTCTCTCTCTATGTTTTTCAGATCAATTCTCTGTTGGATTTGTAGTTTTTGAACTTCACTAAGATTATTTAAAAATTCATTTCTTTTAAGAGTTATTTCGTCTCTAGATATAGCTTCTGCTTTTAATTTAATTAACTCGATTTGTGTCTTAAGTTCTGATTGAGCTAAACTAGTATTAACTTGATCAATTTTTTGTTGTTTTTCTTTTTCGGCAGTCTTGTCTCTTTGCGCTTCTAAAGCTTTTAAATCTGCCGCCAGCAACTTTATAGCATCTTCGCTTAATTGTTTATTACCACCTTGCCCTGTTTGTTTGGTTACTTGTGCAATTGTGGCTGCATCTCCAGATATCAAACCTTGTCTTTGCTCTTCAGTTAAACCTTCGGTTATTTCTTTGAACCGCTTACCAAGATCAGCTTCTCCTAAACGAGAAATTGTTTTAGATAGTTCAGATATTTTTTCACTTTCTATTGTTACAACATTAAAATCAATTAAACCTTCTGTTCCCTTACCAAATAACTTGAAGTTTACCTTCCCCAATAGCCCTTGTTCATCTTTAGCTTGTTTCTTTAAATCATTCAAAAGACCTTGTATGTCTTCTTCTCTGGCACCTCTTTTTAAACCTGTGTCGATTGCGTTAATGAGGTTTTTGAATTCTTTATCCTCTGACATAAGGCCTGTTGTCATGACTCTATTGAGAAAAGCGGTTGCCATTTCATCTCCTGCCCCAGCCCTACTATCTATAAATCTATCCTTCGCAGCTTCATCGGCAGACAATCCACCTAATACAGCCGCAGCTTTTGAGGCTGAATCAGCTACTCTCTCTTGAGATTTTCCAAGAACTTCAGTCTTTCCAGTAAGAGCATTAAAAGCTGCACCAATACCCGTTGCCGCAGCACCAGCCGCCAGTAGAGGACCAACGACAGATAAAGCTGCACCTCCAGCAAATTTACCTCTAGCACGTAAAGTCTCCCCTCTCATGCCTTTCTTTCTCATTCCTCCTAATTGTTCTGCGGCGACCATATCTTCGAAACCTGATTTCGCTATCCCTCTGCCTAATTTTCCTGTCGCAAATGAAGCTATGCCTCCAGCACTCTTTCCAAGTCCTCCAAAAGCTTGAGCTGCCAATGCTGCACTAACCGCTACATTTAAAGCAGTTAAACCAAAAGATAAAGCTTTGTTCTTTTCAGTTACTTCTCCTAATACTCCGCTTAAAGCAGAAAATCCAATTTGAACAGCTAGTAACTTACCAACCATACCTCCAAAAGCATCGTTCGCGTCAGATGTAGTCGATTTTTTTCTGAAATTAGGTATAGCCCCTGTAGGCTCATCTCTTGTGTTTGTAACAGCAAGACCCATTGGGTTGGCGCTATTTCTCAATGAGGCATCTTGATTTATCCTTACTTGGTTAATTGGTAAACCTGCGGCTGTCTCTCTCGCTATAGCTTCTTGCAAAGGCCCAGCGAAAGAAGGAATAAACCCACCAGCACCTCTTGTCCTAAAAGTCGCTCCTACCCCTCTTTGTACTTGATCTATGCTCTTCTTAAATTGAGTTACTCCTTTTTCCTTAAACGCTCCCCGTAATTCACGACCACCACTTTTAAGTAGCTGTTGTGTTCCAGTTGTGAATCTAGCCATCTTGTTAGCCATGCTATTTCTGATGTCAAGATCGTTATCCCTGATTTTAGCTTCTACAAAAGCCAAATTAGGAAAGTTTCTCATAGCGGGAGATATCCTGCCGATCTTTCTTATATCATTAAGACCTAAGAAATCAAAGCTAGCTGTTTGACCCAAATCAAATTCTGGACTTTTAATAATTCCACTAAGAGCCGTTTCAAATATAGCTCCAGCTAAACTACCTATACCCCCTTGGTTAGCTAACTTATCTTGTTTCTTTCTTAATGGCTCACCTCCAGTGATAAGTAATGCTTCTTCGTTTGCTCTTCTTAAAGCAAATTTTTTAACTCCATCTTTTAACTGTTGAGTTTCTTTAGCTTTTGCATTTTGAGGCTGAATACCAAAAACATTAAATTCAAACCTTTGTCCATTGTTAGCGGTTCCTATACCTTTTCTAACTCCACCAAATTTTTGAGGAACTATCATTCCAAATCTTTGATCAATAACTGGCGCTCCTGTTTTTCCTTTTTTACCTGTAGCAAATAATGGTTGTGGCTTTTTATTATAATTAGGTATAAATCCTCCAGCAGCTCCAACTCTTTTAGCTCCAGTAGGAAGACCTAATGAAGCAACCATGTCTTGGTTGAATATAGCTGTTCCCCCAGTTCCAGCGAAATTAGGAACCATAAATTCGCTGGTGTTAGCCACCATTGTTCCTTTTTGCCCAGCTCCAAAATTAAAGTTTGGTATTGTTACAGGTTTTGCTGATCTTGGCGCTCCTCCCACTCCACGATTTATATCAGCCTGTTCAGAACCAGCTCCTATACCAGTAGTGTAGTTGGGGATAAATCCTCCAGCACCCCTACCAAAAGCACCCCTACCCGCTCTAGAACCTCTTGTTCCAGCAAAAACCCCAGGAGTTATAGTGGCAGCAATTGATTGCATTCTCTGCATCACAGCCAACTGTTCATTAAGAGCTGTAGTGAAAAACTTTGTTATAGCTTTTCTTTTTTGTTCGGTGGTAAGAGTGCTATTTTCAATAGCTAAAATTTGCTTTTGAATCCCTTCGTTACTTAGAAGGGTAGATGCAATTTGCCCTTGAAGTGTCGCTTGTTCTTTTGCAGCCCTATTTAAACCAAAGAATGTTTTTAAAGAACCAACTCCAAACTTAGCTAGGTCTATAGTTAACTTAGCAATGATGGCACCAAATATAGCTAACCCAGGTCCACTAAGAACATTACCTATACCCTTCACAATTCCTTTAGCAAACTTACTTCCTACCCCATCTCCATCTAAAATGTCTTGAAGACCTCCTACTAAATTACCAAAGAAATCAAGAATACCTTTTAAATTATCTGTGATTCCTATTTTACCTAAAGTTTCTGCTAATTCCTGAACGCTAACTACCGTTGCATTTATCGATGCCGCCAATGTTTCATTCAAAGCTTTGTTACGCTCAAATGCTTCCGTAGTTGCTTTTTGAGAAACCCCTGTTACTTTTATTGCTGTGGACTGTTTACTGTTATAATCGTCAAGAATTGCTAGGAATGGCGCGATTTGGAATTTACCTACTAAATTTTCTGCTATCTGCAATCTCCTAGCATCAGGAACATCAGAAAGGGTCTTTGCTAAATTTTCTATTAATTTTGTTCCGCTTAATATTTCCCCACTTACATCGGTGATTTGCACACCTAGATTCTGCAAAGTTTGCAGTTTATCTATAGATTGAATACGAGTAAAAATAGTTTTAAATGAGTTACCAATAACAGCACCACCTCGGGCAGTTTTTTGCTGTACAGCCGTTATAACACCGACTAACTCATCAAACGAAACTCCAGCTTGAATAGCAACTGATCCCGAACGCTTTATACCTTCAATAAGATCTCTTTCTGAAACCGCAGCAGAAACCGCAGCAGCAGACAATTTGTTAAGCACTTGTGCGCTAGTGACACCCTCTTGGTTGAAAGAGTTAATAGCAGCGGTTAAACCAGCAACAGCTTCAGCGGCTCCCAATCCAGACAAACGAGATAAAATTAAGGAATCATTTAATCTTTTAACAACTTCTTGAGCATCCAAACCTTGACGACTCAACTCTAAGGCAGCATCTGCTACGGTAGCAAAAGATTGTTCTGTATTTCTAGCTACATCAAAAATAGTCTTTTTGAAAGAGTCTAGTTGTTTAGTTGATGTATTTAAAATTGTATTAATACTAGCCAAACGCTTCTCTACATCAATAGTAGTTCTGACTAAATCTTGAAATCCTCTTGTTACTGACGATAAAACACCAACTGAAGCTCCGAAAGCTAACACACGGGCGTTAGCCGCTTCCATTGATTTTGTAAATTGATCTGCCTTGCCAGTGATCCGACCAAGAGGCTGTGACAAACCCTCTACACTTTTAGCGCTTGTTCCTAAATTTATTTTAAGATTTTTACCCGCACGTTTAGCGGCAGCGTCAATGCTGGCTTCTAATCCTGTTTGTGTGACTGGTACTTTAATTGGCATATCCGTAAACCTTTAATGTATTTACACAAAGATTTACACATCATGCCCAGCTAATCGCATCATTTGTTCCATGTTTAACTTGCCGCCATGCTTTTTAGCTTCATCAGATAAAGACACTCCTCCCGATGTTCCTCCTAATTCTTTTACATCTTGGTCAGTGGCACCAAAAACAGCAGACCCCGCAGCGTCATCTCTAATAGGGTTACTACTATTGTTTCTTTTCGATTCTGAATAAGCTAATAGTTTTTCTGGATCATCACGAATATTATCAGGTATGTCTTCAGTAAACTGAAATATGTTAAAAAACATTTTTCCAAACAACACAACCCTTAGTTGATATATTGTTAATTCAGTTACAGGCTTTTGATAAAAACCATAAGCATCTTCACATAGAGATAAATACATACTAAAAAATGGTCTTAAAACCGCCTCCTGTATAATTTTATCTGTTAGCCTACTCTGTATATCAGAGTGCATTTCAGTTAATGAAGCCACCTCCCAAGCTTCTAACTCATCGAATTCTTGTTGTGTGAAAAAATTTTCTGTTAAATCTTTATCTTTAAACAATAAAAATCTTAATAACTCATCCCCACTGCGAGCAGTAGCGTAATCTTCCGCAGTTTTCCCTATGACTTCTTTTCTTTTAGCTTTTAAAGAGATCAACTCCTCTGTTTTTTCACTTATTGTTTCTCTGTATTTCTCTCTTTGAGAACCCAATAACAATTGGTTTGTAGTTCTTTTTAGATTTGCTATCTCAAAATCCAAAGTTTGGATTTTCATATCATCTTTTTCCTCCCACAAACCCTCCTCTAAAACATATTTTATTCTTTCTTCTTCTGTTTCTACACCTTTAGACAAAGCTTTATCTTTATACTTTTCATAGTATTTATGTAAATACCTTTGGTCACGTATATTTACGTGTTTTATGTAGACGGTTTTGTCTCCTAAACGGTTTTCAGTGTATCCGTCAAAAGCTTCACCAATCAGAGAGATGTAGAACTCCTCCTTCAAACTTCACCTTTTTCAACATCCTCAATAAGTTTATTGAATTCGTCTGGAGAAGAAGCTTGGTTAAAGAACCAAAAAGCTAAAATAGTAGTAGTTTTTTTAATTAGCTGCGTATAAAAATCTGAAGACTCATCCTCTTTAGAATAGTAATCTTCCATTTTATCATCAAAATCTTCACCAACAAAGTATGGTACGGGTTCCTCTTGAGATTCATCTTGAACGTGAGTAAGCATCAAAGTGTACCAAAGAAGCAGTCTATTTTGAGCTTTATTGTCAGCTGTGTGATTAAATAAAGTCTCCATTGAAGTCTCTGCATCTACTACTTTTCTTCTAATAACAGCTAACTCTTCCTTAAGAACTTCTAGCTTTTTCTTCTGTTCTTCTGTTTTTTTCTCAACAGTTTCTAGCCTGACGTATTCGTTTTGGATTTCAAAAGTTTTCTTATAAAGCCTTCCGTAATCTTTAGCTTCATCTTCCGTCCAAACGCCACCTGTATCACTGTATTTCTTGTAAAGCATAGCTTTAGTTAAAATACCTCTTTTAACACATCTGCTCATTTCAACAGAGTATTCTAATTCTGCGTCTTCTAGCTCTCTTCTAGATGGCCTTTTGATTTTAACTTGAACAGGAACTTTTTCTGTAACTTTTTTGGTAACAGTAGTTTCCTCTCCTGTTTTTTTATTTTTTCTAGTATGAGTCTTTTCGACCTCTTTTTCTTGGTCGATAGTGAATGAGTATAATTCTTTAAATGCCATAACCTTTTTCCTTATTTAAATGTGAAACTTACTGTATAATTATCAATTCTAGAGCATAAATTTCTAATTGATTCGTTGCCGCAATCTAAAATTCTTTTTCTAATCCAGTTAACTTTATCTTTAGTAAAATGATCAGCAGTGTCAATAATGGGATGATATTCTTCAGGAATGTTACTGTATAACTTTTCATAGTGAAAATCGTGGTCTTTCTTCATATCTTCGACCATGTATAACATCATTTTGAATAGTCTAGAAATTTCATCATTAGACAATTGTACTAAATTTTTTTTAGCGTTCATCCTTAATCCTATCTTATTATATAAATAAAAGTGTAAAAATCAACATGGCAGGATTTTTATCACAAGACCAAATAACTAAGATTCAAAACTTAGCAGGAACATTACATACTACTTTCGCTAGAACTATAACAGTCTACAAAAACGCTAAGAAAACTTTGATCGCATCAAATGATGCTTGGAATTCTCTTTATAGAAGAACTAATACTGGATCAAACTCATCTGTAGAATACACGACACAATCTCAAACTTTTAGTGCAAGAATCTATTATGACAACATGGATACATCATACTTAACAGATGATGGCCCAGCAGATCAAGCTGGTACTCAAAATAAAGTTGTCGTAGCAGATGGGACAGTAAGAATAGTTGTAGAACAAGATGGATATGATTACATCAACGAGGCTAGAAGAGTAGAGTTTGACGGAACAAAGTTTATAATAGAAAGCGATGGACAACCAAGAGGGTTTACATCAAATCAGTTTTATACCTTCGTTCTTAGTCCAGTTGATTAATATGGCTAAATTACCACTAGATGTGCAGCAAGCGTTGCAAAGACAAGCCCCTAAAGAACTTAGAAAGGACTTTGAAAGGGAAATAAAAAATAAATTTAAAACAATAAAAGATGAATTAATTAAGGAATTTTTATCTGATACTGTTACTTTAGAGCTTTTACAAGGACCAAGTGGGACCAACATAAGCGGCACATTAGGAGGGATAAGCAATCTTTTTGCATTTATAGGTTTTGATGCTGGAGACCAACCCATATCGCCAATACTGGCATCTTTAGAAAACATACAAATCACATACAACAAAGAGATAAGAAAAAGAGGTATTGGTGTAGAGTTCGATGTGTCTATTCCTACGGCACAAGATATCTTCGCAATAACGCCTCTTCCTTGGGCCACAGGTAGAAGTTGGGCTGAAGGCATTGAAAGAGGACTGTCAGGATTAGGCTTTTTATTGCGTAAAGATGGGGGAAGATCAGGCGCAGCAGTGCAAAGTCGTGTAAATAAAATAAGAAGCGGAAGATTTCAAAATAGACCTTACATCTCTGCTTTAATCAAAAAATATAGAAAAAGATTCGAAGAGTTGAAATGAAAGAACAATTCCAGCACAAATTAACCACATCCTTCTTTTTGTGGTTCGATAATTTCCTTTTAACAAAAGGTGAAGCTTACAGTAATAAAACTGGACAGCTATATTATTATGAAGACCCTCGGTTAGACTCTAGATATTTAGCATATGGTAGTTCTTACAAGCAATGGGTTACAGACTCATCTATATCTGGAGCCGTTATACCTACAGGGGTTTCTGTTGTAGGCTCTGGGACTTCTGGTCGAAATGATGGGGTAGTTTTTGATTTTGATAATGGTAGAGCTTTATTTTCTGGGGATAATAAAAATATGACGGTTACAGGAGAATTTGCCGTAAAAGATTTTAATGTCTATTTAACAAATGACACAGAGGATGACTTGATTGTAGAGAATAAATATGTTGTTAATTCAAGGATTCCATCTGGGCCAGAGACTTTTATTCAGCCTTATGATGATGTGGTCCCAGCTATATTCTTATCTGTATCTCAAGCAGAAAATGAACCATTTGCTTTAGGTGGAATGCAAAGAACTAAAACACAAGCAAAAGCTGTTATTTTAGCAGAAGATACCTATCAGCTAGATGGAGTTATATCTATTTTCATGGACTCCGTGGATGAAGTTGTAGCAGCTATCCCAATGTCAGGATATCCAATAGACGAATTGGGAGACCTAAAAGAAGGAAGTTTTAATTATACAGGATTAGCAAATACTTATGAAGATGTAACTAAATTCTGTGTAGAAAAAGTCAGAACGTCTAAATTAAGTGACAGAACAAGGAATGTATTAGCTAATGAACTATATGTAGGATTTATAGATTTTGATATAGAACAATACAGATTACGCTTCTCTTAATTTCATATTTTAACAATAAAACTGTAAACAAAAGAAAGAATCTTTAATTATGGCCAGAAACAGAGTAATTTATCAATCAGAAGGACTATTTGTAAGTAGCGGTGCTTCGCTAACAGGGAAGTCAGCACACGAACAATTAGGTCGAGTGCAGAGCGCTAACTATAGCTTTACTATCAACAGACAGGATGTAAACCAATTTGGAGACCTTGCTAGGATCGACTCTTTAGTCCTAGATCCTCCTACTGTAAATCTTGATTTTAGTTATTATCTTGCAGATGGATTTAACGAAAGAGCGCTTGGTTTCTTCGTTCAAAATAGTGGAGGAACTAATACCCAAAGAGGTGGAGGAGCAAATGCTTTTACTTCAGGTAACTTTGCTTCGGGTCATTTAGTAGCTAGTTCTGGAGTAAACTTTTACATTGTTACTTCTCCAGACGGTGAAGATTTAAATAAAGCTGGCGCAGGGGAAGCTCTCAATAACGCTGATACAGTTATAGGCGTAGGTAACTGCTATATAAGTGATTACACTGTTGATCTTTCTGTTGGAGCGCTTCCTACTGTTAATGTTACTGTAGAAGGAGCTAATATGAACTCTGTAGCTGATTCTCCTACTACTGGTTCTCCAGCAGTGGACCAAGAGAATGGAACTTCAATTAATAAAAATATTGAACTACCAAATCCAACAAAAGATGGTGGAATATCAGGTTTTGCTAATCGCGCTCCAATTACAGCATTGCGCCCAGGAGATGTAACTCTAGGCTTATCTAATGTTGATGGCGAATCTTTAGTTAAAATTGATGGAGTGGATGGAGCGCACGTTCAAAGTGCTTCTATTTCGCTTCCACTTTCTAGAACTCCTATCGATAGACTTGGTAGTAGGTTCCCATTCGCTAGAGAGGTTGATTTCCCAGTTAACGCTACTTTGAATGTTTCTGCTGTAGTTAACGACACCCAAAGTCAAGACTTAGCTAATATTCTTAACTCTGGCGCTGAAACAGCAACTATCACAGTCAAAGATAGTGCAACTGTCGCAAAGGAAGTAATCAGATACGAATTGAAGGGACTTAGGCTTGACAGTCAATCATTCTCTTCAAGCATCGGAGCTAACAAAACTGTAGACCTTACATTCTCAACCCAAATTGGTGGTCCCAACGATACAGATAATGGAGTATTCATGAGTGGATGTGGTGCTGCAACAGTATTCCAGTAATACCATGAGTAAAAAAGATTATAAAAAAGAAATATCATTCTCCCCTAAAGGGGAGGATAAGCTAGAGGATAAGCTAGAGGATAAGCCTGTAAAAAACAAGCCCTTTACTGGCAAATTAAATGATCCTAATGTCCCAATGAGAAGAAAAAATAGAATCCTTGGAGACGGAAAAGATTGGTTTGATACACACCCAGACGCATAATTAAAATGAGTGATTCAAAAAAGAAAACTACCGCTAAACCTAAAGGCTCTCAAAAACCTAAAGCCTCTAAAAAAATTGTCGATAAAAAGGAAGAAGCTCCAAAGTCCAAAGCAAAGAAAGAAGTTTCGAAACCTAAAGCCAAAACCTTGGGTGAGTTAAAGAAAGAGTTTGTAAAGGCTCGTAAGGCTAATCCTGAAAAATTTGATTCTCTTCGTAGCGAATACTTAAAAGCCAAGAAAGCTCTAAAAGCTTCTCTCTAAATATAGGTTACTCCTACTCCACTGGCATCAATACCTCCCAGTTGTCTGGGTTCAGCTTGGTATATATTATACTGTGCGGATAGCTGTGTGACTCTATCCATACAGTCGTTAGCTAATCCTCTATATACTTTTGATACCTCATTGCGATTAACGAACGTAACAGCGCTTTCTCCGTCTCGTAGAGACAATACGTTGTCTCCACTAGCGGAGGACGTTGTAATGCCTCTAAGGGCATTTCTCGCTTGCTTATTGTAGTAATTAGAAAGATACAGTTCTTTTAAAACACTCTGGGCTTCAATATCCATCAAACCATAAGTCCCAGTAGCATCTGCTCCACTAAAATCAGTATACAAGTAATTATTTACTTGTCCTAGATTTTCAAATAACCAACCACTGACATTAGCTACTGTGGCTATTCCTGTGTCACCATCAAACTCTGTGACAACAATTCCTGAAGCGAGATCTTCTAATACGTTCGGCATATAGTGTATTACACTATCTTTTAGTATTTTAACCCTCTAACCAATCAAGAACTTGTTTATGTTGCGGGTTGTTTGGATCTAATTCAATTGCTGGAGTTGGCAATGGCGCAGAAGCAATACTGCCCCTGCTTTGATACCTATTGAATTCTTTAATGATATTATCTTTTACCGCTCCTTTATTGTAATAAGGATTAATGCCAATTTTTCTCGCAAAAGATTGCAAATCTGCTTTAGACATTCTACTTAGCTTATCTTTAAGGATTTCTATATCATTCGTCCCAAAAGAATTAGTTTCACCAGTTCCATAAATAACTTCTATCTCTTGCATGACCTCTTTATAGCGAGCGGTGCTAGTTTCCCCAGTATTTCTAAGTTCTTCCAGCTCCTCTAAAAGACCTTTTTTAGCTGGCTGTTCTTGCCCAGTGGTTACTTCTTTAAACGGGACTTCTTTATTTTTAGCTATTTTTTTCTCGGCCATACAATATTATATACACTTAATTAATAAATTACAAAAAAAAAGCCGCCCCCGAAGGGACGGCTCTCTTTATAATTGATAGGGTTGATATTAACCTCCCCTGACAAGTCCAAGAAGAACACGGTTGTCAAGGACAACCCTTCCTTCTTCGATTTGACCATAGTAACCAATCTTGTTCTGACGAACGCTATACTGGTCATCAGCGATTAAGTTCATCTCACTATTGCTATCTGGATCAGTAGCAATAACGCGCATGAGTGAATCGCGAGTACGATCAACACCAACGATAATTTCGTCAGTAGCACCAGCAAACACAGCGGAACGACCGTTTGCATCAGCAGAGTCTCCAAATACAGAGTATTTCTGACCGCCAGCAGCAGTATCGAAGATAGTGTTAAACTTCTGTCCCTTACCGAATTCGTTGAATTCCAAGATATTGACACCCATGAAGCTGTCAAGACCTGCATTCTGATAAAGCTGGTCACGAAGCTGTTCAGGAGCAGCAATAGGGTTTTGAGATCCATCTGTAGCAGCCGCTCCAGCTCCGTCACCACCGCGAGTATTCACAGGGTTGTAAGCCATTGCACGGATACTTCCAACAACCTCTGGAGAACAAACGATATCAGTAATACCGCGAGTACGGGTGGTAGGAGTTCCACCGATCCAAGAAGTGTTGATGCGCTTTGCAAGAGTCATGAGTTTATTGAAATCATCAATAAGAACTTGGTCTGCAACAGCAGTCCTGAAGATTTGTCTCTGACTTAAGTTCGGCGAGGTTTTAATTTGAGCGCCAGCAAGAGAAGTCATAAGAAGAGTAGCAGAAGTGCGCTCTTGCTTAAGAAGGATCTCTTGTGCAACGCGAGTAAATGTTTTACCAACAACATCCATACGGCTCTTTGCTGCATAGCGACGATCAAAGTCAACTGCGGCATCAAGAGTATAGGTGGCGAGCTTAAGCTCGGAAACAGTTGGGAGAACCTGACTGCTTGGAAGACCACCTGCATGACTCTGACTCCACACTTTGACGTAATCTTCGTCAGCGATGTCGTAGTAAAGATCAAGCGGGATGCTTGGGTTATCATCTGCATTGAATTGCAGTGAGTTGAAAAGGTTGCTTACAGTAGGAGCCTGATTGAGAACCTCGGCCAAAACTGGTCCGATGAATTCAGCAAGCGCTACTTGAGCCTCGTATGCCACAGTGCGATTACGAGAAGCCATAGCTTTTACAAGCTCGACTTGTTCTGGAGTTCTTTTTAAAGTAATTTTCATGTTATAAAGTCCTTTCTTTTATTAGTTACAATCAAACGATACAACGATGTAATCACCAGAGAACTGATCAGTGGTGGGACCGACATTTGCACGGGTTCCTGTTCCAAGAACATGTCCGAAAACTCTTTCAGAATGTTCAATTTTAGCGTTTCCGCGAGCAGCACCAGTAATTTTGCCGTCATTGTTATTAGAAGCAATGATTACATTTCCTGGGGCATAACTACTAACTGGCCCATCAAATGCAGCAGAGCTTAAAGTAAAGATACCTTTAGTTGCGATAGGAACAGCTTGCCCTGGGAGCATAGCTTGGAGTTCCTCTTGTTTCTGTGGGTTGTAGAGCAGCTTTTCGCCGTTCTCATCGTTTTTTGCTGTTTGATAAAGAGTCATACCGAGAGGAACTTGTCCAGAGGTATTACCAGTTACCTTAATATTAACTTCAGGATACATCTCTGTAGTTCCAAGGAACGGATAGCTGGTGTTACCCAAGTAGCTGTTCGTTTGGTAAGTTACAGGATCGTTATCGAAGTTTCCGTCTGACACTTTCACAAATACGCCAGCATCGCCAGCGCCCGTTCCAGTGGTGCTATCGAGAACATCACTATCAATGATAGAGTACATGTTCACGACATCGTGATCAGAGTATTGTCTGAATGGTAGAATTCGTAATGCCATAATTTTATTTTGTTAAATTAAGAAATTTCAATGTTTTCACGCGAAAAAGCTGCTTTGAACTTATCACGTAGAGAGGGTTCTTCAGATGCAGTAGCCTCATTTGCATTAGAGATTTCTGCATCTACAGTTTCAGCAGCGTCAAGAGCCTCTTCAATCTCTACTTCTTCAGTAGAAGCGTTAGAGAGCTTTTTAGCTACTTCTTCGTCGATACGAGCTTGAATTTGAGCGTTGAACTCTTCCTGAACTTCTTTGTTTTTATGCTTCCATAAGACATCAAGTTTAGAAGCAAAAGCCTCGTAAGAAGCATCTTCATCTAAACCTTTAAGTTCAGAAGCAAGAAATTCACGGTCTTGGTCATCAAGATCAAATTTGTTGTCAATTTCATCCATACGAATGTTAAAAGAAGCAATAGCCTCTTGAGCTTTTTTCTCGTTTTCAAAACCAGAAATGCGCTCGTTGGCGGCACCAAGCTTTTCCTCAAGAGCTTCGACAGAAGCTTTAAGGTCTTCGTATTCTTTAATTTTACCTTCTTTTTCCAATCTCTCTGCTTCAAGATCCTTACGGTATTGTTCGTCCCGCTGACGGATTGCATCTGCAAAGGTATCAGTCATGGAAGCAACCGCTTCCTTAGAGAATTTCTTCTCATTAAGAAGATCCTTCAGTTCATTTAGAGTATTTTCAAGTTCCATATCGATAATGTTCTTTTGTGTGTTTACATTTAAATTATTATTTTGTGAAATTTTATCCCGCTTGTCGTTTATAAAAATTTGAGTTTTTTTCTCTGGTTCAGCATATAAACCTTTCACTTTTGCTGCGGGGTTTAATGTATAAGCTATACCTAACGGATATATATTACCCATTATAAGTCTGTTTATTTTTTCGCCCTTATCTGTTTTCCCATTACCGCCGTAACTCCTTAAATTACCTTGTAATTTAGCTATTTCTTCTGGATCAGATATAATTCTAGCTTCACTTAAATTATCACTACCAACAGCTAAAACATAACTATTAAAGCCAACTTCCCAGCTGGCAGAAACCTTTTGATATTGACTACTATCTGGGTCTAAAGAATTTTTTACTAAATTTGTAAAATTAGGATTAACTGTTTTATAAATAACAGCGCCCAAAGAAATATTAAATGGCTCTTTAAGTGTTTTAACCTCTTCTTCACCCATTAACTCACTAGAGTCAAATTTGCTATATCCAGCAGAAACAACATGACCCACAACTTTTTGTTTATCATGTTCTATGTTGGTAGGTTTATGTATAAATTTTTTAGTATACTTTACGGCTGTGGATGTGTCCATGCCATCGCCGTTTTTATTAAATTGATTAATTACAGCAGCATTAAATGCAACACCCATTAGATCTACATTCTCACTGTAGTCTATATCTTTAGGCACTAAAGGCTCTAAATTCTTTAAAGAGGCTTCAGAAATTAAAGAAGCCTCACTTATTTCACATGCAAGTATGGGGGCTTCAAAGGTGGTAGTATATTTATACTCCATCATTAAATTTTTCAGAGGCTATGTCTGTAAGGATTTGAGCATAGCTCATTTTAGCTTTTTTCTTTTTATCCTTGTCCTCGTCTTTATGCATACTCTTAGATTCTTTTTTCTCTTTGCGGAGCATCTCAAAATCTTCTTTTGAAATCTTGCCATCCTTATTTTTATCAAGAGCGCCTTTTTGTTTTGGAGTCATTTCCGCTTTAGCCTTTTTCTTATCTCCATAGTGACCAGCTTTAGCCTTTTTAGGTGGCTTACCCATATACTGACCATCTTTAATCATTTCTGCTTCAGCTTTATTTTTCTTATCTTTTTTCATAAGCATATAGCCTTCAGAATTTTTTTCTTTCATATCCTTATGATCTTCCATGTCCATTCCTTTAGCTTTTTTGTCCTCTTTCTCTTTTAGGACTTCTTTATGCTTTCTCATGAAAGTTTCATGGTTGGGACCAGCCATATATAAAGTCTCTCCATTTTCACCCTTGTGAGAGTGTATACCCTTTAAACCTAGCTTTTCAGCATCCTTCATAGCCTCTTCTTTTGTCTTGAAGTAATGTTTATTTACATCAGGAGCGCCGTAAGAATATTTTTTCTTTTTAGATTCACTTTTCTCTTTTTCCTCTCCATGAGGCATGGCTAGAGAAATATCTACTTCGATTCCATCTTTCGTATGTTTAAATATTTTTTTCATGGCTATGATATAAAATTGCTGCTGGGTACGTTTCTAAAGTATGTTGCGCCGAAATATCTAAAACCTCTTTTAGAGGACTTAAATTTTCTATTTCGTTAAAATCTTTTACACATGATTCTAGTATTTCACCCCAATATTCTTTTTTATTAGAACAAACTATAGATTCGCATAAGCTAGAAACCATATCTTGCTGTGCTTCACTAAGTTCAGAAACTTTTAAATGAGATACCATTTTGTCTTTAGCATCGTTTATTAAACTATCAATATCATAGATAGTTTTCTGTATATTAGCTCTAGAATATGTCGCATTAACTAATGGAATATCAGTCGTACCCTCTGGCCTACCAGCTTGTTTCCTAGGCCCACTAGCTTTGCTTTCTGGAGAATAAACTGGCACTCCACCTACAATCGGATTGTAATAACCCTTTTCTCTATCCTCTAAGAAGTCTTGTTGAGCTGAATCTAATTGATCTGGGTCTGGGAATTTACCATTATGGAACATTTCCATTCCTTGTTCTGGAGTAATGATACCAAGCTCCATAAGCCTTGTAGATGCTCTCATAAGTTGCACCTCGTCTCTCATATCAATATCTTTCATCTTAGCCTCTGGCCATGAGCGAAAGCCTAGGTCTTTTGCTATTCTCTTAATTTCTTTATTTAAGAAATCATTTAAAAATCCGTATCTAGATTCTTGTAGCCTATCAATAAATATTTGAGCCTTTACTTGAGTAGAATTAAATTTCTCTTCTCCGACTACAATATTCTGCAATCCTTGTTTAATATCCTCATTAAGTATTTGATATTTTTGAGGGCCAAGAACTAAGTTTAGTTCAGGAATAATAAATTCTGCTTTCGTTGTGTAATCTGAAACCAACACACGACCGACACTTTCATTCTTAAACAAATTCTGCATAGCGGCCATGTTGTTTGGGTTAACACCACCCTTCTCTGGATCAGCACCCATAGTGATAAGCAAAATTACATTTTCTACAGTTCTTGTAATAGCTTGATCCATTTTCTTCAGCTCCATCTTTGCGTTGATGTCTTCGAGAACTGGGAAACCAAAGGGAACCGCAAATGGTTCATAATCTTGCTTTTTGTAAAAAGAGTATGATAATCTTTCTGGATCTAAATTAATTTTTATACCTTTATTGCTGTAAGATCCTTTTAAGATAGAGTCTTTTATTTCTGGGTCTAAAGCCTCAAATATAGCAGCATCCTCCTCTGTTTGAGGGCTTCCTAATCTTGCTATCTCATATTCTGATAATACTTTTTGATAAACACCCCTAGTGGTAAAAGTAGTAGATCTCCTAGCTATAACATCATAAGGATTTAGAAGAATATATTTGAGAGGTATTTTATTGGTGGCACCGCCTATTGTTCCTACCTGATTAATTAATCTTGCGTAATCATCAGCTTTAAATTTTCCATCTATTCTGTATAAGAAAATATTTCCACTTCTGTAATATTCTCTAAAGTATTGATCTTTTAACGCTATAATATTAACTCTTTTAAACCATTCATGGAAAAACTCTCTGCTTTTCCTGCTGCCCCCTTCTAAATATATATCAGTGTTTGTGAACTCTGACATTATATCTATAGCGTTTCTAAAAACAGCTACGTTACAATAGGCTTTCTGACACAGCTCGATAGCATCTCTACAAGTAACCCCATCAGAAGCATATTCATAGGGTAATAACCCTCTCCTAATACTTGAGAACCTTTCTTTCTGCGTAGTATACGCTATCCTATTTGTTCTAGAACCTTTAAAATTGCTAGTAGATGCTTTCTGTCTCCTAGCTTCTGATATAGAGCTATAAGAAGCATCAGAGGTATAAAAAGGCTCTCCTAAAAGTTCTGGAGAGGTTTCTTGTTCATCTGTCTGTGAAGGGTGAGTAAACTTGTTCCAATATTCAGAACGCTTAGTGTATTTTCTTTTAGCCATAAATATAATTTATCTTACACGATAAAGTTAACTTTCAACTTTTAAAAGTTAAGAAATAAACATTGGAGT
>CEUT01008499.1_pt1 | contig 21332 bp, 32 predicted proteins | sample 531401 | NCBI WGS metagenome assembly CEUT01 (sample SAMEA2622821, study PRJEB7988) | marine metagenome | biome: marine biome (ENVO:00000447); feature: surface water layer (ENVO:00002042); material: "saline water (ENVO:00002010), including plankton (ENVO:xxxxxxxx)" | depth 5 m | reverse complement strand
GCTGGTTTCGACCCAGTTCTAATCTCATTGATTAGAAGAGCAATGCCTAACTTGGTGGCATACGATCTTGCAGGTGTTCAACCAATGAACGGACCTACAGGATTGATCTTCGCAATGAGATCACGCTTCGACAATCAGAACGGAACAGAAGCATTATTCAACGAACCAAATTCAGCGTTCTCTGCTCAGAACTCTGCTGCATCACTTGATCAGGGTGATTACACAGGAGCTACTGACGGTGGCACAGACGTTGGTTTTGGTACAACTGCTCAGAGTGGTACTAACCCATCAATCTTGAACGGTGGTTCTGACAACGCATTCTCACTAGGACAAGGTTTCAAGACACAAGATCTTGAAAAGTTAGGAGATAATACTACTACTAACGACTTCCGTGAGATGGCATTCAGTATCGAGAAGGTCTCGGTTACTGCCAAATCTCGTGCGTTGAAAGCAGAGTACTCACTAGAACTTGCTCAAGACTTGAAAGCAATTCATGGTCTAGACGCAGAAGCTGAGTTAGCAAACATTCTTTCTACTGAAATCCTTGCTGAGATCAATAGAGAAATTGTTAGAACAATCTACAAAGTTGCTGAACCAGGTGCTCAAACAAACACTGCTACAACAGGTGCGTTTGACTTAGACACTGACAGTAATGGTCGTTGGATGGTTGAGAAGTTCAAAGGTATGATCTTCCAGCTAGAGAGAGATGCTAACGCTATCGCACAAAGAACTCGTCGAGGAAAGGGCAACATTATCCTTTGCTCTGCTGACGTTGCTTCCGCACTTACTGCTGCTGGACAACTAGACTACACACCTGCACTCAACAGCAACTTGAATGTTGATGACACAGGTAATACATTCGCTGGTACACTCAACGGACGTTACAAGGTATACATCGATCCATTCGCTGCTAACCTAGACGCTAACCAGTACTACGTTATGGGTTATAAGGGTTCATCTCCTTATGACGCAGGTATCTTCTACTGCCCATATGTACCACTACAGATGGTAAGAGCAGTGGGACAAGACACCTTCCAGCCAAAAATTGGATTCAAGACCAGATATGGTATGGTTTCCAACCCATTTGCTGAGGGTACAACACAAGGTCTTGGTAGAATTACTGCTAACAGTAACAGATACTACAGAAGAGTTAAGGTTCAAAACCTAATGTAAGCGAGACGCTTATATTTCTCAAAGACCCCTGCTTGACAGGGGTTTTTTTTATGCTACTATATAAGTATGTTCTTAAAAGCTTAGGCGACTTAGAACACCCAAATGTACTTTACGAATGTTAGTTATGTCAACTAAGAAAGGTTTTAATGGCAAAGGTATTATCGACCTTGCAGATTATGAGGGTATGGAACCTCGTGAACAAAACGATGCAGTATTTCAGAATATTGATTGGTTAGATTTAGATACAGTAGATTTAGAAGACCCAGACTATTGGAATCTAGCAATCAGGACAGAAACTCCAGAAGAAAGAAATAGAAGAGTATCTGCCCTTCAAGTAAGTTATAATAATGAAGGATTTTTAACTAATTTTTGGCCAGTATGTTTTGGTACTGACGGTAAACCTAGAGATGGTAGAGGCAGAATAGAATCTGCGATAATAAATGGTGAACGGTGGATGCCCAAGGCAAACTACCATTATGAAAAAGCATCTGAGGATGTAGGATTTTCTAGAAATTATATAACTAATGGATTAGTTGCAAACTATCATCTTCCTTCCGAAGCACCTAAAATGGAAGATTTTATTCAAGCAGGTGTTTCAATAATTGAAAAAGATGAACTTATTTGCACTAGGGCAGAAGTTAATACTTGGTTATATGGAGAAGCAAAGGTTGAAAAATTCTTTAGTGATGGTGGTGGTGTTATTACAAAAATCATTGATGCTATTCTTAAAAGAGGTCCAGCAGGATCTAGTGCAATTAAAAAAAGAACTCCAGGTGGGTGGATTGAGTGGATTAAAGATAATGTTGGACATGTTGTCAGTAATAAAAAAGGTCTTTATTTGTTATGTGTAGATAGTGAAACTTATCCAATGAGGGCATGGTGTCAATATGTATTAGCTTCTGTTGCTAAACAGAAAGTACCACCATCTTTTATTCTTTATACTAATGCTAATACACCAGAGGAAGCAAGGAAAAATATGCATAACTTTGTAAATAAATTAAAATATTATAATGATGTAACCTTTAGATTAGTCAATCAATCTCCACATGTGAGTGAAATAGGAGCAGTATTTCAAACTCCAAAGTTTGAGATTAGACAACCAGAAACACTTCCTTATTCTATATTTGGAGCAGTTCCTCAGATAGATGGAGAACATGATCTAACTGGTAAGAATTTGGTTCCTATTGAGGAATATTGATTTCCAAGGAAACTCCTATATAAGGGGGTCTCTTTTTTTATGCGATGGACAAAGATCAAAAGTGGAATGATGCTCTTACTATTTTTACTGAGAGCGTTCACAAACCAGATACTAAACTTAGAAGTTGTGCTCATAATCAAGAATGTTATGATGAGCTGATGGAAATACGAAAGCAGGTGCTTTCTTACCTAACTACTATACGAAGGTAACCTTGGAGCGATGAACGGCAGACTTTCTAAAGTTGACATGATAAACAAACTCTTTCAATTAAAAAGAGAACTTGATTACAAATGCGAAATTGGAGAAATGGGAGAGTGGGAGTGTGTTGGTGCTAAAAAATATTTGAACAAAGCATTTGATACTCTCGATGAGTTTTGGCAATAAATAACTAAAAAAGTCCATGTAATGCCAACTAGAAAAAGTATCCATCCAAGTGTATGGAAACAGGTTACTGATAGAAATTTTCTTTCTACTATTGGATTTAAGTTTCTTTTGGAACGTTGTCCAAAGGTAGATTTTTATTGTAATACAGCAAACATACCCACTATAACATTAGGTGTAGCAGAACAACCCTCTTACCTTAGAAATATACCTGTACCTGGCGATAAAATACAATTTCAAGATCTTCAAATATCTTTTATGGTGGATGAAAATATGGAAAATTATCTTGAATTGTATAAATGGATTACAAATCTTGGGTTTCCAGAATCTCTAGATCAGTATAAAGGATTGCAAGATCAAAATTCTTTATTACCAGAGAAAGATCCTGGCGATATTTTTAATGAGAGATCTGATGCTACTCTCATGATACTGAATAGTAATCTTAATCCCTCTGTAAAAGTAAAGTTTAGAGATTTATTCCCAATTGAATTGAGTGGTATTCCATTCAACGCTAAAGCAGAAGAGCAAGAATATTTTACAGCAACCGCTATTTTCAAGTATACTATGTTTGATGTGATTGATGTCAATGGAAAAAAAGTCGTCTAATCCCTGTAGTGTAGAAGCAATACAGGAGATGTGGAGTAAAGATTCAGTGATGAATCAAGATGAACTTGATAATGAATCTTTACGTATACCACAATTACACGCCAAATATTACGACCTATATAATACGATACTGCTTATGCGGAAACGTGATGAGCAACAGTATTCTTCTATTCTATTAGATCGTAGAAAGTATTATACTGGAAAGGCAACTGCAGACATATATGCAGAGGAACCATTTCCATATAAAATTAGAGACAAGGATGATTTGAAATTATATCTTGACTCTGATGAAAAATTGAGTAAGACTAAACTCAAATTAGAATACTACGATGCTATGCTCAAGTATCTTGAAGAGATACTAAGACAAGTTTCTAATAGAACCTATCAGATAAAGAATGCTATTGAATGGCGTAGGTTCTCTTCAGGATATGGCTGATCTTATTATCAAAAAGAAGAACGAAGTATATCTTCAAATAGAATGTGATCCACATATCAGACACGAATTACAGGATGAGTTTACTTTTGATGTGCCTGATGCAAAATTTATGCCACAGTATAGAAATAAATATTGGGACGGTAAGATAAGATTATATAATTTACAAAAAAATGAGATATATGTTGGGTTGCTTGATAAAATTACTTCCTTCTGCAAAACTTATAATTATAAATTTGAATTTTTAGATACAAAATATTTCGGATTACCCTATGAGGAAAATGAAAGGGTGTCTGAGGAGGGTGTAAAAGATTATGTAACATCAATTTCTAAGTATAAACCTAGATCATATCAGATAGAAGGCATCTACGATGCTCTAAGACGCAACAGGAGACTCATAATATCTCCTACTGGGAGTGGTAAATCGTTAATGATATATGCCATTACAAGATATCATCAAGAACAAGGAAGAAAAATATTAATAGTTGTCCCAACTACTTCGTTAGTTGAACAAATGTATAAAGATTTTGTGGAATATGGATGGGATGTCAGTGAGATTGCTCATAGAATATACGCAGGAAAAGATATGTTGAGTGATTGTCCTGTCGTTATATCAACTTGGCAATCAATTTACAAACAAGATAGGAAGTGGTTTAGACAATTCAGTGTAGTGATAGGTGACGAAGCACATCAATTTAAATCCAAATCACTAGTTAGTATTATGACTAAACTAGATGATGCTAAGTTTAGATATGGTTTTACAGGAACACTTGATGGCACTCAAACACACAAATGGGTATTGGAAGGTTTATTCGGTCCTTCATATAAAATTGTCAATACAAAAGATCTTCAAGATGCAGGGTATCTAGCAAGGTTGAACATAAAAATACTTTTATTGAAACACGAACCTACAAAATTTGAGACATATGAAGAAGAGGTTCAATATATTATAACTCATAATAAAAGAAATAATTTCATAAAAAACCTTGCACTAGACCTAAAAGGTAACACATTAATACTATACAGTAGGGTGGAAACCCATGGTCAGATATTATTTGATATAATAAATATAAATGAACGTAAAGTTTTTTTCATTCACGGTGGCGTGGATGTTGAAGAGCGTGAACAAGTGCGTACGATTACTGAGAGGGAAAACAATGCAATCATTGTTGCGTCTTACGGCACTTTCAGCACTGGCATTAACATTAAACGATTACACAACATTATTTTTGCCAGTCCCAGTAAATCTAGAATTAGAAACCTTCAATCAATTGGTAGAGTTCTAAGAAAAGGTGAAGGAAAATCTAAAGCAACTCTCTATGACATAGCTGATGACACTAAGAAAGGTTCAAAACAAAATTATACTTTGAATCATCTTATTGAACGCATCAAATACTACAACGAGGAGAAATTTAATTATGACATCATCCAAATCAAAATCTGAGCCGTATGATGAATTTCTTGCGTGTATTAAATTGGTAAGCGGAGAGGAAATTCTATCAAAAGTTGTAATAGATTCATCAGATAATCAAAAGATAATAATTGATAATCCTGTTGTGTGCCATGAAGTTCGCTCGCCTGGTGCTCAAATACCAATGGGATATAAATTTGAACCATGGATGAAGCTAAGCGATGAAGAATGTTTTATACTCAATCTTGATAAAGTTATTACATTATCAGAAATAAAAGATAAATTAGTTCTTGATACCTATCAACAAATAATATCAGGTGGATTCAAAAGAACTCATCCAGATCTAAATCGTGATATGGGTTATATAAATTCTGTAGAAAAATCTAGAAATATTATAGAAAAATTATATAAAGGTGATGATGCCTCTAAAGAACCTAAGAAAGACCTATAGCTAGTCCCGTTGAACGGCAACATAGTGATTCTACACATATTTGCAGTGATTGTCAAGTTGTGCTATAATAAATTTAATGAATTGAAGACATAATGGTACGTAAAAGATCCGAACACTATGTGAATAATAAGGAGTTTCTTGCTGCTATTGTTGCTTATAAACAATCTATCGCACAAGCAGAGCAAGCAGGAGATCCTAAACCTAGGATAACAAACTACCTAGGAGAATGTTTTTTGAAGATCGCTACACATTTATCATACAAACCAAATTTTGTAAATTACATGTTTAAGGATGATATGATATGTGATGGTATAGAAAATTGTGTACAGTACATAAACAATTTCAATCCTGAGAAATCAAAAAATCCTTTTGCATATTTTACACAAATTATACATTACGCTTTCTTACGAAGAATACAGAAGGAGAAAAAACAATTAGAAATAAGACAAAAAATTATAGAAAGATCTGGATATGAAGAGGTTTTTACTGCAGACGAAGCAGGAAAATCATCTGAATTTAACTCTATTAAAGATGCAATACAATACAGATCCAATAACAGATGAAAGTTGCTATCATAACTGATCAACATTTTGGTTTCAAAAAAGGATCTAAATTATACCTTGATTATTTTCAAAAATTTTACGATGAAATTTTTTTTCCAAAGATTGAGGAGTTGGGGATCAAAATTGTACTCGACCTTGGAGACACTTTTGATAACCGCAAGGGAGTTGATCTCTTTTCTCTGGACTGGGCGAAGAGAAATTATTTTGATAGGTTATCGAGTCTTGGTATTCGTCTTATCAGTATTGTGGGAAACCATACTGCCTACTACAAAAATACAAATGAGATTAATACCAATGACTTATTATTACGAGAGTATAATAATATTCTCTTGTTTTCTGAGACTACGGAATTAGATGTAGGTGGACAACCTATTCTATTCATACCATGGATTAATCAGGAAAACTCGGATGAGACTTATAAGAAAATAAAAAATTCTAAATGTAAGGTAGCAATGGGTCACTTAGAATTGAATGGTTTTATTGCTACCCACGGTCACACTATGGAACATGGTGCTGATTTGGATAGTTATGATAAATTTACACAAGTATTTTCTGGACACTATCACACTAGATCTAGTAATGGAAAAATTTATTATTTGGGAAATCCATATGAGATGTTTTGGAGTGACGTAAATGATAAGAGAGGGTTTCATATATGGGATACTCAAACATTAAAACTCAAAACTATAAACAACCCCAATCAATTATACACAGTAATAAATTATGATGATACACCTAGACAGTTAACCAAATTCTCAGACTACACTAATAAGATAGTAAAGGTTGTAGTTAGACAAAAAAGTGATGAAAAGGAATACGACAGGTTTATGGATTCTCTAGTCAAAGCAAATCCGCATGATATAAAAATTATAGAAAGAACTGATCATTTAGTTTTTGATGGAGAAATATATAATCAAACGGAGGACACAATAACTTTATTAGATAGTTATATTGATGACCTTGAAACTAATTTGGATAAAAACAAAATCAAAGGTTTGATGAAAGAAATTTACCAAACTGCTTGTCAATTATGATGTACATTATTACAATAAAAGGAATGAGGGATGATGGTGCTTACGCAGTGATGAATGAGTTTGGTGAAAAGGTTGTCTTTTTATTTGAACAAAAAGATGATGCCACTAGATATGCAATGCTACTGGAGGAACAAGGTGATCCTCCCATGGAGGTAATTCATGTAAAAGATAGATTAGCGATTGGAGCTTGCGAAAAAACAGGAACTAAGTATACTATTATTAGAACCGATGACATTGTAATACCTCCTCTACCAAAAGATGATTAATTTTCACAAAATAAAGTATAAAAATTTTCTATCATCTGGAAATTATTATACAGAGATACAACTTGATAGAGATAATGATACACTCATAGTAGGTCAAAATGGTGCTGGTAAAAGCACTATATTAGATGCACTAACGTTTTCTTTATTTGGTAAACCTTTCAGAAAAATCAATAAAGGTCAACTAGTAAACTCTATCAATGAAAGAGACTGTGAGGTAGAGATAGAATTTTCAATAAACAAAACAGAATATAAAGTATCACGTGGAATCAAACCAAATTTTTTTGAAATATATAAAGACGGAAAAAAACTTAATGAGGATTGCTCTGCAAATGATCAACAAAGAACTTTGGAATCTCAAATACTCAAACTCAACTATAAGTCCTTTACGCAAATTGTTATTTTGGGGTCTGCCTCTTTTGTTCCTTTCATGCAATTATCTGCTCCACATCGTAGGGAAGTTATAGAAGATCTTTTAGACATCAAAGTTTTTTCAACGATGTCTGATATCCTTAAGGAGAAAATAAAGTTGTCCAAGGACAATTTGAGGGTGTTAGAGTTGAAGAAAGAATCTATCAGTGATAAAATTGTAATGCAAAAAAGATTTATCAAACAGATAGAAGAAGATGGTGAGGATGATATTAGAGACAAGCAACATAAGATAGTTGTATGTGATGAAGAAACTGATGAGTATCAAAAGAAGATTGAAAAATTATTGTTACAAACTAATAACAAATCAGAAGAAATAAAAACTTATACTGCATCAACCGCTACCATTAAACAACTTAATACATTTAGAACTAAACTCCAAACTAAGTATCAAACTTCAGTCACAGAGTCAAACTTCTTTGATAAGAATACGGTTTGTCCTACCTGCACTCAAAATATAGAAGAGACATTTCGTGTAAATAAAATTGACCACCTCCAAGAAGTTATTTCCAAGTACGAAACTAATTTGTCTGAGATAGAGCAGGCAATTACTAAGGAAGAGGAAAGAGAACGTAAGTTTTTCAAACTTCAAAAGGAGATTACCACCCTGCAGAATGAAATTTCTCAACTTAATGTTCGTATCTCTAACTCAAATAAACTCCGAAAGGATTTGGAATCAGAAATTCAGGACATTACCGATAAGCTTGAGAACAGAACTATTGAAAATGTAAAACTAACTGAATACAAAGACAACCTTAAGAAGATCCTAGAGGATCTTGAAAAACTAAAAGATGAGTTTGAGTACTTCCAACAATCCAATATCCTCCTAAAAGACGATGGAGTCAAGTCTGGTATTATAAGGAAGTACTTACCTCTAATAAATCAACAAGTAAATAATTACTTGCAACGTATGGATTTTTTTATCAATTTTACATTAGATGAGGAGTTCAACGAAAATATTCAAACTCCAGTGCATGAAAAATTTTCTTACGCATCTTTCTCAGAAGGAGAGAAAATGAGAATAGATTTATCATTACTATTTACTTGGAGAGAAGTTGCTAGACTCAAAAACAGCGTTGCTACTAATTTATTAATTATGGATGAAGTGTTTGATTCCTCACTTGACGGGTTTGGCACGGATGAGTTTTTAAAAATTGTAAGGTTTGTTATAAAAGATGCTAACGTCTTTATTATTAGTCATAAGAACGAATTGTATGATAAATTTAATAATTGTTTAGAGTTTGAAAAGGTCAAAGGATTCTCACGTATAAAAAAAAGTTTGACAAACACATAATTTTGTTGTATAATAAATACTGATACAAAGGAATCGAAAGATCGTACCCCTGCGTAATGCAAAGAACTTCATGTCGGAAGTTCTATCATCCGCAAGGGTTTTATTATGCCCATGCGAGATAAAATTAAAAACATGTCAATTAAATCAACAATCGCTGCAGTAGCAGCATCTCCATTCTTATTCGCTGGTGCAGCTTTTGCTGGTCCGTACGTGAATATTGAGTCTAATCTTTCATATCCTGACGGAGATTATACAGGTGCCACAACAGATGTTCATTTTGGATACGAAGGTGTTTATAATGAAAAGTTAGGTTATTACATACAAGGCGGTCCTTCAATCAATCATAGTGAAGCAAGTGATACGACAGAGACAGAACTTTCTGGTAAGATCGGTGGTTCATATGCACTCTCTGAAGACACTGCACTTTATGCTGAGGTCTCAGGTCAAACTAATGAAGACGCAACTGGTGACGATGTTGTCAACTGGGGTGGAAAATTAGGAGTCAAGTTCCTATTCTAAATACATCTGAGTTCGAGATGGATCAACCCCTTACATTGTAAGGGGTTTTTTTATGAAAGATAATTTATACTTATACACCTTATTAGTATTTTTATTGTTTGTACGGTTATCTAGGTATTTTTACTACCACATAGTCTTTATATTTCCTATATAATATTGTTACATAAATTTACAAAGTATTACATGACTTCCTCAAAAACTCAAAAGTACACAACCACTGAGTCTGGTGGAAGACAAAACATGTTTCCAACAGATACTCGTCCTTATATTGACGAGTCAGTTTCATATGCAGGATACCCTCAAAACGCTGAGAAGGTGAACGGACGTTGGGCAATGATAGGTTTTGTTGCACTACTAGGTGCATATGTAACAACTGGTCAAATTATACCAGGTATCCTCTAAGACCAAGGTCTCTTACAATTCTACTCCTATTACAAATCTAAGAACATGACTCCAGAAGCAGAAAAATTTAATGGTTGGATGGCAATGCTAGGCGTTGTAGCAGCAATCGGTGCATACGCAACAACAGGGCAAATCATACCAGGCATTTTCTAATGAACAACAACGATATTTTAGAAAAAGCAATCGGTAGACCAGCAATGTTAGGATTTATTATCCTATGTGGAACCTACCTCACAACAGGTCAACTCATTCCAGGCATAGTTTAAAATGTATCCATCAAACGCAAAAGAAGTCGAAAGACAAAAAGTAGTTGCTGAGAAATTAAATGGCAGATTCGCCATGCTCGGCATCATTGCAGCACTAGGTGCTTACTTTACTACAGGACAAATCATACCTGGTTTCGTATGAACGGGTATGAAATAACTCCATCACTAGCAATCCTATGGTGTTTTTTCCCCATAGGATTGTTCGTTTTCATCGAATTATTCTTAGATAAATCTGATGATGACGATGATGATGAGGGTGGAGGAGTAATGTCACCAGTTTACCAAGGAATTTAAAAATGCAACATCTAGTATTTACAACACTTATCGCAGCGTACATCTTCACCAACATTGGTTCGATAGCATACGCATAACATTTTAGGTCTTTATACTTTTATCCCTCAATCTAAAAAGCATGAAAAAATTATTTTATAGTCCATACTACCCATTGATGGAGTTTGGATTTTTTGTTGTTATAGGAACAGCAGCAGGCATGGCAGGTTTGATATGAAACCTTTTCCATTTAAATATGTTCCATATTGGTTCATCACATCTATGATTCTTGCAACATTGCAAAGCATTGGTTAGTATGCTATACTAATATTGATCTAACCTACATGTATGAAGTACCGTGAAAAAGAGATTTTAGATGAAATCTCTGAATATATAAGCAATACTTACAGAGGGCATTACAGCAGTGGAGGAGTTCAAACTCTAGATCTCATAGACTCTGTTGGAGATGCCGAAGCATTCTGTAGAAGTAACATACTGAAGTATGCCTCAAGATATGACAGAAAGGGCACAGCACGAAAGGATATCATCAAGATAATCCATTATGCTGTGCTCTTGCTTCATTTTAATGATAAACAAGAAAAAGCATCTACCATCTATAACAATCAACCATCTGCATTTACTGTAGATTATGACAAGTAACTTTACAATGAAACTGCGACCTGCTATGAAATTATCTGATAAAACTTTAGAAATTCTCAAGAACTTTACGACCATCAATCAATCACTGTCTTTTAGAGAAGGCAGAAAGTTACGTACAATTTCTGTTATGAAAAATGTATTAGCAGAAACAGAAATTGAAGAGTTCATTCCTAAAGATTTTGCAATATATGATTTACCGCAATTCTTAAATACATTATCTTTGTACAAAGACGCTGACATAGATGTATCATCTAATCCTAATTTTGCACATATAAAATCAGGGACACATCAAATGTCTAAGTACTTCTTTTCTGATCCTAGTGTAATCATTGCACCACCAGAAAAAGAAATGACTCTTCCTAGTGAAGAGGTTACATTCAATTTGAATGAAGAACAATTGACAAAAATTATGAAGTCCGCCTCGGTTCTTGGTTTACCTGATTTATCAGTTGTTGGATCAGAGGGTGTTACTAAGTTAGTTGTCAATGATCGTAAGAATGATACTTCTAATGAATTTGCTATTGTTGTCAGTCAAACTGATAAAAATTTCTCATTCAATTTCAAAATTGAAAATATAAAATTAGTTTCTGGTAGTTATAAGGTTTCTATTAGTAAGAAAAATTTAGCAAAGTTTTATAATCCAGATTATAAACTTACATACTTTATTGCATTAGAACCCGACTCAACATATGGATGAAGAAAAGAAACCTAAAGTACGTATCAATAAGGATGTGCTTGCAGATGTGATGAAAAAATATAAGAAGATAAAAAAATACCAAAAATCAAATCTTTTCCAGATAAAAAAACTAGATCATGAGTGATTTTATATGGGTTGAAAAATATAGACCCAAAATTATTGACGATTGTATTCTTCCTGATCGTATCAAAAATACGTTTAAAAATTTTCTAAATACTGGCGAGATTCCTAATCTTTTATTGTCAGGTCCACCTGGCATTGGTAAGACTACAGTTGCAAAGGCACTGTGCACACAATTAAAAACTGATTTTTATGTTATCAATGGTTCTGATGAGGGTAGGTTCTTGGATACGGTTCGTAACCAAGCAAAAAACTTCGCATCAACAGTCTCTCTCACGAGCGAATCAAAACATAAAGTCATCATTATTGACGAAGCGGACAACACAACCTCTGACGTACAGCTCCTTCTTAGAGCAAACATTGAAGCGTTCTATAAAAACTGTAGATTTATCTTCACCTGCAACTATAAGAACAAAATCATCGAACCTCTCCATAGCAGGTGTTCTGTTATTGACTTTAGTATTGGTAGACATGATAAACCATCAATCGCAGCACAATTTTTTAAAAGAATAAATGATATCCTTTTAGCAGAGAATGTAAAAGGTGATAAAAAGGTTATAGCAGAACTTATAAGTAAATATTTTCCTGATTGGAGAAGAGTTTTGAATGAGTGTCAAAGATATTCTGTGGGAGGAGAAATAGATGTTGGTATACTTGCTAATTTAGACAATGTAAATATAAAAGAACTTACAGATTATCTAAAAGCAAAAGAGTTTCCAAATGTCAGGAAATGGATAGTTCAAAACCTAGATAACGATACTAATGTTATACTAAGAAAGATTTACGATTCAGTATATGAATACATGAAACCTAAATCTATACCAGAGGCAGTATTGATTATTGCAAAATATCAATATCAATCTGCTTTTGCTGCTGATCAAGAAATAAATTTATTGGCAGCTCTTACAGAAATTATGTGCAATTGCGAATTCAAATGAAATGTTTAGTAACAGGTGGAGCAGGATTTATTGGTTCCCACATAGTAGGCAAATTATTACAGAACAACCATGAGGTTGTTGTTATAGATAATGAGTCTGCTGAATCAAACGATTCTTTTAATTGGTACGATGATCACGCTCAAAATCATATTGTCGATATACGAGACTTCGATTCTTGCCGTCCTTTGTTTGACGGTGTTGAGTATGTTTTTCACTTAGCAGCACATAGTAGAATACAAGTTGCTATGGAGAATCCTAGGGAATGTTTGGAAACAAACTACCTAGGCACATACAACATGTTAGAATGTGCAAGGCAAGTAGGTGCTCGTAGATTTATAAATTCTTCCACATCATCTTCTTATGGTTTGACAAACAAACCACCCTTACAAGAAGATATGGCACCTGATTGCCTAAACCCTTACTCCGCAAGTAAAGTAGGAGCTGAATCTTTATGTCAGATGTATTTCAAATTGCATGGACTGAGAACTATAACACTGAGATACTTCAATGTTTACGGTCCTCGTCAACCACTAAAAGGACAGTATGCACCAGTAATAGGACTGTTCGAGGAGCAAGCAAAACGTGGAGAACCATTGACCATAGTTGGTGATGGTGAACAGCGTAGAGATTTTACACACGTAAATGATGTGGTAGAAGCAAACATAAATGCTATGATGACAAACTATTCTGGAATAGTTGTAAATATTGGCACTGGTGTAAATTATTCTGTCAATGAAGTTGCGTCGTTTATATCTAACAATACTGTAAACATTCCTGAACGATTAGGTGAAGCAAGAGAAACTCTTGCTAATATAGACAGAGCAAATACTTTGTTATCATGGCAACCTCAAATTACATTGGAGGATTATTTTGATACCAATACCCTTATTTGAATCACTTGTATTGATTATTGCGATAGTGTGGTTAAACCTTTTATTATCACAACTTGGTTATTATGATTTCTCAGAAAATTCTAAAAACTCCACTAAGATATCCAGGCGGAAAAAGCAGGGCAATCACAAAGATTAGTCAATTCTTTCCCGATTTGACTAATTTTGAAGATTATAGAGAACCATTTCTAGGAGGTGGTTCTGTTGCATTGTGGGTAACTAAACAATTTCCTCATTTAAATATTTGGGTCAATGATTTATACGAACCATTGTATAATTTTTGGTCAATGTTGCAGACAAATAGTGATGAAATGACCGATAGTCTGAAAAATTATAAAACTACACATCCAAATCCAGACACAGCAAAAGAATTATTTGAAGAGTGTAAGTTTAAAGTTGCAGATAAGAACACAGATAACTTGAATAGAGCAATTGCTTTCTATATTATCAATAAATGTAGTTTTTCTGGTCTATCAGAGGCATCATCCTTCTCAAAACAGGCAAGTGACTCTAATTTTTCGATGAGAGGTATCGAAAGATTGCCAGAATACTCAGAAATTATAAGAAATTGGAGAATAACTAACGTATCATATGAGTTTTTGTTAGGTGGTCAAGACACATTCATCTATCTTGACCCTCCATATGAGATAGGATCAAATTTATATGGTAAGAAGGGAGGTATGCATAAGTATTTTCACCATACAAACTTCTCAAGAACATGTTGTGAAGCAAAACATCACATGTGTGTCAGTTATAATTCTTCAAACCTAAACAAACTTAGATTTCATGATTGGAAGGCAGTAGAATATAATCATACATATACCATGAGATCTACTGCCACATATACTAAGGCACAAAAAAACAGAAAAGAATTGGTTTTATTGAATTATACAATTGAATAACTATGGATGAACCACCTGATTTATATGATGACATGCGTCAACTCAACACTCTTTATGAGGAGTTATGTTGGCCTCACGATGTTCCTTTAGAATTTTTACCTGATTATGAAAACAACAGAATCATCATCCGACCAATTAAAAAAATGGATACTTGATTTTTTAAGCAAACCAAATCCTGCGTTTGACAATTTACCACCATGTCCCTACGCAAAAAAAGCATGGGTAGATGGTCACGTTAAGATTAAACAATTTGAGAATTTTGATAAGTTAGATCAAGATCTAATTAGTTTTCCATATAACACAGATGAAGTCATAATATATTACTTCAATGGCACTGCTTTACCAACAAGTGATGATTTAGAAAAAATTGCGGAAAAATATAATAAGAGGTATCGACATTTATTGTTTTATGATGAGCATCCTGACTCAATTGAAAATGTTGATGGTGTTCAATTAAATAGTGGTGTTTGTGCACTTATCGTTCAAGACAGAAAAGATTTATTAGAGAAAAGAAAAGAACTAATGAAGACAAATTACTATGACAATTGGACAACGGAGATGAAGAATCGTATAATAGAAAGATAATATGAGAAAAATTTGGAGAATATGGGCAAAAGCACTTGGAGATAAATCTGGTAATAATGATAGAGAAGCAGATTTTGTTGCTCTTATCAGAACTTTTATTTTTCTTCAACTTATAATTACAAATTGTTTTATTGTTGGTGGTAACATCCGACATTGGAATGATCATCATATTCCACCCTCCTATACTATTGCCAATGACTGAACTTAAGGATTGGTTGAACTCCATAAACCAAACTAAAAAAAATTTGATTGATGAAGATCATCTTTTAGAATCAAAATATTTACCTTACATTATTAATAGATGTATGTCTGGTCATTTTGATTGTGTCATGTATGCTAATGAGATGAACATAAATCCTAACCTAGATAAGAAGTTACAATATGATTTTTATCTAAATACTCTCAGGTCTAAGAAAAGATTCTCTCCTTGGTTGAAAAAAGAAGAATTAAAGAATCTTGAGATAATTAAATCATACTATGGATATAGTAATGAGAAAGCAAAACAAGTTCTTTCACTTCTAACCGAAGAACAGATTACATTTATTAGAAGAAAACTTGAAACTGGAGGATTGAGATGAATGGGATTGAACCTGAATACTTGTGGTCACCTGAGAGAATGGTGGAGATATCACTAGGTGAACCAGACGACTTCTTAAAAGTTAGAGAAACTTTAACAAGAATTGGTGTAGCATCTAGAAAAGAAAAAAAGTTATATCAATCATGCCACATATTGCATAAACAAGGAAAATATTTTATTGTTCATTTCAAGGAATTATTTGCACTTGATGGTAAGAAAGCAAACCTGAGTATCAATGATGTTCAAAGAAGAAATAGAATTATTCAATTACTTTCTGATTGGGGATTAGTTTCCTTAAAAGATGTAAATCTAATAAGTGAAATAGCACCACTAAATCAAATAAAAGTAATAAGTTATAAAGAAAAAGGAAGTTGGATTTTGGAAACAAAATATAACATTGGTAAGAAGAAAGCACCTGAGGATTGACATACTCTCGTAAAATTATTGATGGAAAGGGTGACAATGTTGTGTATACTCTAACTCTGCGAAAAGAAATTCTTTTTGCTGATGGATTGGATCAGCATGATAAGTATGAAGATCTAAAACGTTTGCAACAAGAAAATTTTAATAGAGTAAAGATCCCCAAGTTTACTTTGAAGTGGGATGGTAACTCATTGATATATGAATCAGAATTTATCAACGGTGATTTTGTTACAAGCATCCAAGATTATAATATTCTATACGAAGATATAGTTCTAAGAGATTCTGATTATTCTTTTATAGGTTCTAATCGTAAGAATTTTATAAAAGATTATCGTGGTGACATATACGCTGTTGATTTGGATGAGTATGGTTTATATCCATATGAGGTTAGGAAAAAGAAGTGGGATAATGCATTGAAATATTATGCATGTATACTAGAACACTATAGAGGTGCTAATCAATTACAGGTGGAGATATATGGTGATGGTCAATGTCAAACTAAACTAAAACAAGTTATTGAAACTATGTTTAGTGCAGATATAAAAGAACTACCTGGTGATTTTGCATGTGTGATTGATGGTAAGCGTCTTAGTACATTGCAAGAAGCATTAGATTATTTGAGAGATTTATATTCTGAGATTAGGATTCAAATGAAGTTAGATGCTGGTAAGTCTGACCACCATCACTACAATGCTGGTAAGGAATCCTCCTTATTTGATAGAAACAACCGAACCCTATCTATAGGATAATATTGTATAATTAGTAGTGTCGCCTACGGGGACATTACAAATAGACGCTCAAGGAGGTCACTATGTTTAACGATGCAAACGCTATTACTTTGACTGTGCCTGATACTCAGGATTATTTGTCAAAGATAAGAAGAAATATGATCGGGTTTGATGATTGGTTCACAACCTTTGATCAGCATTTTGCAAGCACAAATAACTACCCACCCTATAATACAATAAAGGTTTCTAATCATGAGTACAGGGTTGAGGTTGCACTTGCAGGATTTAAGAAAGAAGATTTAAAAGTATACACTCAAGAGGGAAGACTTGTTATTGAAGGCAAGAAAGGTAATGGTGTAGAAAAAGATTACGTTCATAAGGGACTGGCACAACGTGCATTCACACGTCAGTGGTCATTACCAGATGAACTTGAAGTAAAGAATGTAAAATTTGAAGATGGACTCTTATTGATTGATATTGAAAAAATTATTCCTGATGCACAACAACGAAAAGATTGGATCTAAATATAATGTAGACTTGGTGATAGTTCGTTGTATTCAAGAGTTCTTAGACACATAAAACCTAAAGATCTAAGAGAGAGTATTACTCTTAGATTTACTGAAATCCTCAATCCAGTCTTCTGGATTGGGGATTCTCTCAAGCCTGAGGTTAGACAGGCATTGATGAATTTTGCAAGAGCATTTGCTGCTTATGTTGATTTAGATGAAAAAGCAATAACAGATATATTGTTATTGGGTGGTAATGCGGGGTATAATTATACGTCATACTCAGATTTGGATGTGCATTTGGTGGTCAATCCAAAATATATTCCAGATTGCAATCCTGATTTGCTTGACCAATTTTTCATGGACAAAAAAACATTATGGGAATTAACACATAATGTTACAATTTATGGTGTAAAAGCAGAACCATACATTGAAAAACCAGGCATCACAAGAAAGAAAAGTCAAGGTGTATACAGTATTATGAAAGGGTCATGGGTTCAAGAACCTGAGATGGTAGATGGAGATGTGGACGAAAAAGAGATAGAAAAAAAAGTAAATGCTTTTAAGAATCAAATAGATAATCTCATCAAAAATGAAGATGCCAATGGTCTCAAGGAACTCATAAAAAAATTGAGGAGTTCTAGAGGAACATCATTACAGAAGTATGGAGAGTATGGATTTGAAAATATGGTATTCAAAGAATTGAGAAATCAAGGTTATATTGACAAAGTACGGACAGTTGTGGTAAACTTAAAATCAAGAAGTCTTTCCTTATGATAAAAATTATATTATTTAAGAACAATCTTGTTCTGGTGTCAAGGATAGAAGAAGTAAGCACAGATTTAGGAGAACCAGATTGTAAACTCATTGATCCTTTTGAATTGAAAGGAGAATTCTTAGAATCATGGCCGTCGTTTACAACACAACGTGAAATGATGGTGCATTCTGATAGTTTTCTTACCATAATTGAACCAGATAAAACACAGTTAGATAAGTATCAGGCATTAACTGCAAAAAATGTCACAGAAAAATCTTAAGATATTATGGTTATATCCTAACCAACACATGAGAGTGACACCGCCTGGCGGTGTTGCAATAATATCAGCATGCTTGAAAAGGGCAGGTTATCATAACATGGAGTTGTTTGATGCTACATGGTATCCTGTAGATAAAAATGAGAGTTTTGCAAGACCTGATAGAGATGTAGAAAGATCTAAAAGACAAATGTTTCCTGAGTATAAGTGGGAGAGAAGTGATTTAGATCCTAAAATGTTTATGCTAGAGGATGTTGACATGTACACTGCATGGAGGCAGAAGGTCATAGATTATAAACCAGATGTTATTATATCATCAGTTGTAGAAGATACTTATTATCTGTGGAGAAAATTCATGGATCAAGTAACTGATAGAAAATTTATAAGTGTTGCAGGTGGAGTTTTTTGTACATATTTTCCGCAAGCATTTGAAGGACACGTTGATTATATCCTAAGAGGAGAGGGTGATGAGGTCGTTCCAGAGTTAATGGATCTTATAAGTGAAGGAAAAGATGGTCATCACTTGATGAATGTTCATCCCAATCCTATGAGACCTGCGATGAATGTCAATAATTTACCACCTACAGACCACACAATATTTGATGAAAGGTCTTTGTACAGACCATTTCAAGGTAAAATAATTAAAATTGCAACTGTGGAAACACAACGTGGTTGTCCTTTCAAGTGTAAGTTTTGTAACTCACCCTCAAATGCAGGGTTGTATAAGGAAGAAACTGACAGTTTATTTTTTAGAAAGAGAACAGTACAACATCAAGAGGAAGAGATTATAGATTTACTTGAAAAACATCAAATAGAGGTCCTATGGATTGTCACTGATACATTTCTTACCATGTCTAAAAAAGGTTTTGATGAGTGGGCAGAGATGTATTCAAAATATAAACTCCCTTTCTTTACTCAAACAAGACCTGAATTGCTGACACCTTATCAAGCAAAAACATTAAAGGAACTAGGATGTATAAAAATGAATATGGGTGTAGAACATGGTGATCCTCAGTTTCGTAGAGATGTGATAGGGAGAATATATGAAAATGAAAGAGCAATAGAAGCTTTCCGCATAGCTCGAGAGGCAGGTTTATCAACCACATGTAATTTTATTATAGGATATCCATACGAAACTATGGAACATTGTATGAAATCAGTTGATCTAGCAGCTAGGTTAGGTTGTAATGATACCAATGCTTTTATTTACACACCTTATCATGGAACACCCATGAGAGATATGTGTGTAAAAGGTGGGTTTATTGAAGATGACTTAATTGTTGAGATGAGAAGTGATGATCAGGGAACATATTTAAACATGCCTAAACCATATATGAGTCGTGAGGAAATACAATACATGTTTAATAATTTTGTGAGATTATTTCGTGAACGAGAACGAGAGTTGAAAGGAGAGACAATCTCTGCTACAGTGTCAGTATGAGATACTATACAAACGTGCAGATGGTCGGGAATGATTTTCTCGTCCGAGGATATGAGAGTGGCAAGAGTTTTACATCAAGAGAAAAATTTTTCCCTACGATGTATGTGCCTAGTAAGAAAAAAACAAAATATAAAACGTTAGATGGAAAATATGTGCAGAGCATAAAACCTGGCACAGTCAAAGAAACTAGAGAATTTATAAAGAATCATGATAATGTGCAGGGTTTTGATATCTATGGCAACAATAGATATATCTATCAATACATCTCAGAAAAATATCCAGAGAATGAAATAAAATTTGATATCAAAAAGATGAACCTAGTTACGATTGACATCGAGGTTCAATCTGAAAATGGATTTCCTACTGTAGAGAAGTGTGATGAAGAGATGTTACTCATATCACTACAGGATTACAGCACAAAACGTATCCTTACATTTGGTATAGGTCCTTACAGGACACAGGACAAGATGGTCAAGTATGTGCAGTGTAACGATGAGTATGATTTACTAACACACTTTGTAAACTATTGGTCTGCTGCACCACCCGATGTCGTTACAGGTTGGAATTGTCAACTGTATGACATACCATACCTTGCAAAACGTATCACTAAAGTTCTAGGTGACAAGGCATGTAAAAAACTATCACCATGGGGTCTTGTTACACATGAAGAAATATACATGGCAGGTAGACCACACCTTGTGTATGACATTGCAGGTGTAACTGTGCTTGATTATCTAGATTTGTATAAGAAATTTACGTATAAAGCACAAGAATCGTATAGACTTGATTATATTGGCGAGGTAGAACTAGGTAAAAAAAAGTTAGACCACTCTGAATATGATACATTCAAGGATTTTTATCGTAAAGCATGGAATAAATTTGTTGATTACAATATTCAAGACGTTAGAATTGTTGACGGTCTTGAAGAGAAAATGAGATTGATTGAACTTGCTATTACCATGGCATATGATGCCAAAGTAAACTTTACAGATGTGTTCTATCAGGTTAGAATGTGGGACATGATCATATACAATGACCTCAAAAGAAAGGGCATTGTAATTCCACCTAAAAAGGAGCAAGATAAAAGTGAAAAGTATGCAGGAGCGTATGTCAAAGAACCTATACCTGGTATGTACGA
>CEUT01028125.1_pt1 | contig 21432 bp, 46 predicted proteins | sample 531401 | NCBI WGS metagenome assembly CEUT01 (sample SAMEA2622821, study PRJEB7988) | marine metagenome | biome: marine biome (ENVO:00000447); feature: surface water layer (ENVO:00002042); material: "saline water (ENVO:00002010), including plankton (ENVO:xxxxxxxx)" | depth 5 m | reverse complement strand
ACATTTAGTTTCTATCCAGGAAAAGGTATAGGTGCATTTGGTGATGCTGGTTGTATTATTACAGATGATGAAGGTCTTGCAAAAGAAATGAAAGAGCAAAGAAGTTGGAAAGAAAATGATGTAGGTTTCAATATGAGAATGTCCAATATCAATGCTAGATTTCTAAGTCTAAAATTAAAATACTTTCCTCAGGTACTAAAAGCAAAACAAGATATTGCAGAGTATTATAATAAACATTTAGAGTATTGTCATACAAACGAAGGTGTAGAACATAGTTATCATATTTACCCTATCTTACATAAAGATAGAGAGAACTTGATTAGAAGATGTTCAGCAGATATGCAATTAAAAAAACATTATGATAAACCTGTTCATCATAACCCTTTATTTAGAGTGGGTAAATTGAATTGCACAGTTTGTGGTGATATGGAATCAACTGTAGAGATAGACTTACCTGTAACTGAAAAAATATCAAAAAGTCAGGTTAGTGTGCCTATATATCCAGGTCTAAATAAAGAGAAGGTTGTCGACATTTTACAAAAACATTGGAGTGGTAATGGTTCATCTAGTACCGTTTTATAAAGACCCTAACTTTAAAATAGAAGAAGCACAAGAGGTCAGAGATTTAAAAAAGAAAAGATTTCCTTATCACGAATACCTAGAGTGCTTAAAACAAAGTTTTGAGTGGCATAATAAGGGTAGATTTTTACTATCTACAGATACACATACACATTTAAATTTTAGTATAGAGAAATATATACAAGATACAACAGACAAAACTATTATAGAATCAAAAGTTATAAATGAAACAAAACTAATATGTGATGATAATGGTATAAATGAAAATATAATTATGTGTGGTGTTGACCACATTGTAAATGGTGATTTAAGTAAAATATTTGAAGATGATTTTGATATAATGATACCTATTAGAAAAAGGTCTAAAGTAAACAACGCAATAGTGGCAGTCAAGAAAGTTACTGATGATGTGATAAATTTTTTTGAACATAGATTTAAACTGTTCTATAAAATGAATGAGATATGGTATGGAGACCAAAGAACTTACGATAAAATAATAAGAACTGCTTTAAATTTACCCACCAAAAAGTTTGCAATTGAATTAGGAACTTATACAATTAAAAATTGCAAAGTAAAACTAGTTGAATATGGTGGTCATTATTGTGGTTGTAATGTAAGAGGGCAACCTTTTAATAGTAAAACACTACTTTACGATTTTAAGGGTGATAGAAAATCAGATTATATAAAAACATTTCAAAGAGAAAGGACTAAAAATGGCAGATGAAAAGAAAAAATATGTATACGAAAGAAATCCTGATACAGGTGAAGTCAGACGAAGAGAGTTATTAAACTACGAAAATGTAGAAACAATAATTCCTGCTAGAAGTCCTGATGCACCTTGGATTGATAATAAACAATTACTTAATGAGAAAAAAGATGATGAAGAAGATAGGCAATTATCTCTTCCCTTCGAGTGATACCCATTTTGAAAGATGGATACTTGATGGTGAATATCAAGAGAAACAAAGAGATGCTCTTTTTGAGTATATGGAAGAAAGAAGACCTATAGAATATGTTATAGATGTAGGCGCTCACGTTGGTTTATGGTCTAGACCAATTTTAAGAAGAGCAAATACAAAATACGTTTGGGCATTTGAACCTAATCAATCTGTAAGAGAATGTTATGTAACTAATATGGGTGGATTTACAAACTATTCTGTGTATTCTAATGCATTGGGTGGTAAGAATATGAAAGGTTTTTTAAATGTAGAAACAGATAACTCTGGTAACACTAACATACACCCTACAAGAAGTGGTAATACAGAGATAAAAACATTAGATAGTTTTAATTTTGAAAAAGTCGATTATATAAAAGTAGACGTAGAAGGTTATGAGTTTAATTTTTTACAAGGGGCAACAGAAACTTTAAACAGATGTAGACCATTCTTACATCTAGAAATGAAATCAAAGAATATGAGAAATACTAAAGAAGAATTTAATAGATTTTTAAAAAATATAGGTTATAGTGAAGTTAAAAGAGTAAGTGCAGAGGTGTTATATGATTATAACTCATAAGTTACAATGGGATAAATGTTTATCTCATAAGATATTTCCTTTAATAGAAAAAGGTTGGCAAGATGAAGATAGAAATATACATTTCTTTTGGGGTTTAGCAGGTAAGAATATTAAAGAAATTGCAGAGTGTGTAGAAAAAAAAGAAGAGTGGTTTTATATAGATGTGGGTTACATAACGCATCAAATAACAAGATATCCTACACCTAGTATTGATGATGAAGATAAAACTTATTTTAGAATAGTAAAAGGTGGGTTACACACAGTTAGAGGTAAAGTAGGTAACGGTGAAAGATTAAAAAAATTACAAAGACAAGGTATAGATGCAGAGTTTAAAGGTTGGTATACTGGTGAAACTAAACACGTTTTAATTTGTCCTTCTTCACCTACTGTAACAGGTAAGTTAAATGGTATGACACAACAAGAATGGGTAGATGGTGTAAAAAAAGAGTTGACAAAGCACACAAAAAGAACTATATTAGTAAGAAACAAACCAAGACCAGGTAATGAATGGTGGGGTACTAATATTAGAGAACAATTAAAAGATTGTCATTGTTTAGTAACAAATATGAGTATCGCTTCTATAGATGCGATATTAAATAGAGTACCTGTAATAACAGATGGTAGAAATGTTGCGTGGGCAGTTTCATCAAGGGATCCTAAATATGTTGAGAGACCATTTAAACCTGGTAAAAAAACAGTAAATGAATGGTTAAAATTTATAGTAGAACAACAATTTACATTAGATGAAATAGAAAATGGCACAGCATACAAACTATTAAATGAACAAGGGGTGATATGAGTGCAGAAAAAGACCTACGAACTGCAAAAAGTATGATTGATGAAGCTATATCTTATATAAGAGATAAAAAAGGTAAAGCATATATGTTAGGGGATAGTGTTTATTTTGAGAGAAAAGAACATATGAATAAGAGTAAATTAAAAATTAGTCAAATTATAGATAAACTGCAACAAGTAAAAGACCAGATGAGATGATTAATTTCTGTTGTGTGTTGTATGGCACAAAATATAAACCTATCTATGTGCAAAACTTATATAATATGGTAACCAGAAACTTGAGTGTACCTCATAAGTTTTATTGTTTTACTGATAATATTAGACTTGACAAAATATTAGAAGGTGATATAATAATAAGACAATTTCCACTACACGATATGCAAGGGTGGTGGAATAAGATGCAATTGTTTCACCCAGATAATGGGTTAACAGGTGTTAATTTGTATATGGATTTAGACGTAGTAATTATGAGAAATATAGATTGTTTTGCAAAATATGATAATGATACTACTTTTAGTATCACATCTGATTTTAATGGTAGAAAGATATGGTACAATTCTAGTCTAATGAAATGGCATAGTGAAACTATGAAACCTATAATATGGGATGAATTTATAAAAGATAGAAGTTACTGGTATAGATTACAAGGCGACCAAAATGCGATTACTGAACTGATTCGCAAGAACAAAGACTTTCATAGAAATACTGTAAAGACATTTCCTGACGAATGGACATTCTCTTATAAATGGTTTGATAGAGAGGATCCTAGATTTAGTAAACATCTATGGACATTCGAACAAAATGAGAACGCTAAAGTTGCAGTATTTCACGGATTCCCTAAACCACACGAATCAGACCAAGATTGGGTGAAAAATAACTGGAGATAATACATTATGATTACTGAAAAAGAAGAAATAATTCAAGAGATAAAAAAGTTAAAAAAGAGTATCAAAGATAGAAATAAAAAGGTTGATAAATTGATACACGAAATAGAGTGTATGACATTAGCATTTATTGAACACTATAGTTTAAACAGACAAATGATACACACAAAAAGTGTTAAAATGAGAACAGATGCAGAACATAAAGAAAGACTATCTAAAACTATAAAGGAATAATGCTTGCATTTTATACCCATTATGTTATTATAATAGTATGAGTGATTCGATAACAATAATGAAAGGACAAATACTATGAGTTCAGATACAATGTATAATAATGATGATATTTACAGTTTATTAAATGAAGAAATCGGCGTAGACCAAGATAAAATTATGGTCAATGTAGATAAAATTGACGGTAAGATGTCAATTCTAGTCGATACTTTGAAGAAAATGCAAGTTCAACTTAACATTCTTCAGACTGATAATACGACACTAAAAGCAGAAAATACTGCGATAATGAAGAAGTTAGATTCTATTGAACAAGATATTTTATTAACCTAATAGGAGATACACTATGGATTATTCTAAACAATTCAATAAAAGAAAGATTGAATTCTTTGCTACACTAATAAAAAGCATTGATTTTAAGTCTTTTAAAAGTCAAGAAGACTATGAAAAGACTATAGAAGGTGTCTATATGACTATGTTTAGGCATAATACAAAAGGTCAATTCGTTTACGAAAACCCTAACCCTAACGCAGACAATGATGATGCGTGGTTAGTAGGTGAAACCTATGATGATGACGACAGAAAGAAAGTGCTTGACATTATTCACAATAGGTGATATGATTCTAATATAATAAAGAAAGGACTAATTATGATTTTAACTTATAATGATATAGTAAAAAAAGAAAATGAAGCATTTGCAATCTATCAAGATTTACAGGCGACACTGGCAGGTCAATCATTGTCTGATGTTGATGTGCTTGAAAGTGATTTCAATGAGATTGCAGACGACCTTGGTACTAGTGCAGAAGACTTGTACGAAAAGATGGAGAGTTTTCACGAACAATATATGAATAGGTAAGATATGATAAGTAAAATAAATACTGATGACGTAGTTGAACAAATTGCAAGAATGACTGAAGAAGAAAGAAAGCAATTTGTAAAGACTATGGTTTATAAATGGTCAAATATGGCACAAAATATATCAAATGCTATCGACCAAGAAGTATACGATAATAAACATTACGGATAATAAAATGGGCGTATTTGATGATGCCTGGCGTGATAGTGTCAGGACGAAGAAAACTAAAAACAAAATTGAAGAAGAAATATTTGATGATGACTACCTTGCAGAGGTAAGTAATACTGTAAGAACCTCTGATGGTGATTTTACAACAGTAGGTAACAAAGATTTACAAGACATAAGAACCATTCTAAAACATCTTATAAATAAACTTGACAAGATTGCAGGAATGAAGTAAACTAAATTATATTATGAAAAAATTGACTAAAAAACAAAGATTAGAGATTGCAAAGAAAAAACACAGAAAATTTTTATTGTCTGTAGGTTTACCTATCGACATTAGAAATAGAGTTATTATTAAGCAGAGAGTGGGTACACCATTTCCTGATTTATCTACAAAAGAATATTATAAATTAAGCAACAATATATCAGGTGTAGGTCTGAAAAAATGGTCACCTAGTGAACCCTATATACCAGAAGGTAAGACTGTAGGTATTGGTTATAATAAAGGGACTTATCAATTAGTTGATGGTCCTGATATAAAAACAATGGGGAGAAAAGTATGAGTGATTTTAAATTAACTGCGTCTGATTTTGATGATTGTAGCACGATAATAGTATTATCAGAACGGGCAAAAAAGTTTTGGAATGAAAAGAACTATAAAGACAGAATTGTAGTGGGAAACAGTTCGCAAAATATTTTTGTTATTAATAATTATGAGAGAGTGAGGATATGTGATGAAATTCGTGAAAACAATATGGATTTTACTGATTAGTTTTGCGTTAGCAAACTGTTCTGGTAGTCGTTCTGAAATGGGTGCCGTAGTAGGTGGCGCCTCTGCAACCACAAGTTGTGTAATGATGGGACTAGATAACCCATACCTTGCATCTGTATGTGGTTTAGTAGGTGCATTTGCAGGTGCAAATCTGATGTATAATGATGATTATGATATTCACAATGCCACCTTTGTAGACCATTTAAATAATGGTCCTCAAGGTTCATCTTACACGAACTGGTTTAATGAAGAAACAGGTAGTGGTGGTATAATACATACGACAAGGTCTTATCTAAAAGGTCCTGTGAAGTGCAAAGACTATTCATCAACAATAGATATCAAAGAAACTTTTCCTTTACTGAGTGTGGGTAGCACACCTAGAAGAAGTGTAACACACGGTGTTGTGTGTCAAATGCCAGACGGAAGGTGGGTTGAATATGAATAGTCTTATTAAGATATTAGTTATAATGACATTTACTGTTGTTGTCGTAGCATTAATTGTGAGAGATGGTGATGCAGGTGATGATATTCTCTATAGTGATATAGTTCCTGCTAGTAAAAATGTAGATGGACAACATTGTCTAATTAAACAAATAATAAAAAGAAAAGGTAATACAATAGAGAAAGAGGAAATTCTAGAGTGTAGTGATGGTAGAAAAAGATTAGATGGTCCCAGTTATTGGGAAATGTTTGCTGAATTCTATTATAGAGATGTATCTGCACCAGAATACTGTAGACTTTACAGTAGAAAACGCCACGCATTTAAGGTGCACGGCAAAACTTGTTTAAAAACTAACGGAAGGTGGGAAATTAAATGATAAAAAATTTAATAATAATAGGTCTGATTGCGTGGTTAATTTACGCAATAGGTTTAAATCAATTCTTTGACAACATACGAACTACAGTTGACAAAGTTGAAGAAATAGTAGATAATAAAGATAAATTTCTACTTGATAGAGATTTGGATAGAATTGAAGAAGAATTAAAAACTGAAAGTGAGGAAGAGTAATGAATTATATTATGATAATATTTTCTGTACTATTATTAGGTGCTTGTAGTATGGGACAATACAAGATAAAGAGTGAAAGTGGTAAAGTAATCAACACAGTTCCTAGTTGGTATATGGCAGATATAAAAGAGTCGAAGGCGTGTGATTTATCAATGTGGACTAAAAAAGATAATAATAAAGTATGTATCTATGGTATGGGTACTGCTGTATCACCTAGTCTAGACCTTGCTGTTGAGAAGGCAAAACTAAAAGCAAAGGCAGAACTTGCTGATTTAGTTAAAGGTGAAATGAACAAACAGTCAAAGTCTTATGCAAAAGAAGTAGGTCAAAGTGCAAATAAGAAACAAGTTGCAAATGACTTTGAAACAGTTACAGTAAATGAGATTAAGGCAACAGTTGTCAAAGGGTATGAAGTATTCGAACAAGATGTTACACTTACTGTAAATGGTAATTATAGGGCGTGGGTAGGTTTAAGATTACCTCTTGGCGAATTTAATAAATTGTATGAATACAATGCAGAACAAATATTGAATGCTTATAAAGTAGAGGATAAATCTAAAGAGGCATACTCAAACCTTATGAAAGATGAAGGTTCAAATGAAGATAGAAATATTCAGTAAACCTAATTGTATCTACTGTGATAAAGCCAAGACTCTACTAAAGGGTCTTGGATTTGAGTATAGCGAAAAGAGTATAAATGATTACGAAACAAAAGAACAATTTCTAGAAGACATAGGTAAGAGGGTAAGAACTGTTCCTCAAATAAAGATAAATAGTAGATTAATAGGTGGGTATAATCAGTTAGTAGAATATTTTACTGATAAAGGTTTAGTTAATTATAAAGGAGAGATTATAAATGAGCAAAGATAACGTAATACAATTTCCTAAAAAAAATATCAGGGAAGTAAAAATAAAAGATATAGCAAAAGATATAGAAGCACAGATGAATACAATAAAAGAACAAAGAGAACTAATAGACGAGCAAAAAAAATATATTATAAAGAGTATTTTAAATGACTAAAGATAATGTAATTATTTTTCCTACAGATAGAATTGTAAATAAACAAAACATTGTAGTTGATAAAAAAGAAGTTAAAAAACAATACGACAAAATACATAAACAACAAACACAGGCATTTGTAGAAACAGCAGTTGATGATATGGCCGTAATGTTGTTAAGAGCATTGTTAGATTTAGATTGTAAAATAAATTCACCACAATTTACTAGAGATTTAGCATTGATGATTGATGTATTAAGAGGTCTAATTTATAGAGATTTTGGTGAAAAGTATCCTTCTCAACAATTAGTTGATGAGTTGGTAAGTTTATATGATGATAAAAATTTAGGTCCATCAGCAAAAGTTGATTACTCAAGAATTTTTCAAAACATTAAAAACTCAAAAAAGAAAAATGTTTTTAGTGATGAGTTAAGTAAAGACCTTAAAGATGCAGATGATGACATAACATTTGAACCAGATTTTGATGTATAAATATATCTATGAAGTGAAGGAGAAATTATGGTAGATAACAAATTCAAAGTGGAAGAATTAAATAATCCACAAACAAAACAACCTATGGATAATCCCAATTTAATATCAAGAAAAAGTATGCAGGCGTTTACTAGAACTGCATCAAATAGTAGTAGGGCAACTTACCACGAGATATTAACTAGATTAAACAACGCAAAAAACAAACCAAAGAAACTACAAATATTAAGAGATTACGATAGTGAACCATTAAGAATGTTAATGAAGGCTGCATTTGACCCAAATATTAAGTGGGATATGCCATCAGGTACACCACCATACAAGGCAAATGAGGCACCTATAGGTACTCAACATACCTGGTTGGCAGATGAGTCAAGTAAACTATGGCATTTCTTAGTAGGTGGTAACCCTGGGTTATCAAAAACAAGAAAAGAAACTATGTATATTCAAGTATTAGAAAACTTGTCAAAAGAAGAAGCAACATTACTGAATAATATTAAAGATAAGAAGTTAAATAAAGTATATAAGGGTTTAACTGCGAATCTAGTAAAAGAGGCATTTAACTGGAATGATGAGTTTATGAGAAGAGAAAATGCGTAAACTGATTCGTTATAAACTAGAAGTACCAGGCGGTTCTTATGAACATAATAACTTATTTTTACTAATATTTACAGTAATAAAACATAGATTTTCACATCTAATAAAAGACGGTAAATGGCAGGATTAATGCTTGCATTTTCTCCCTAATGTGTTACTATAATAGTATACTGATTCGTTAATAATTGAAAGGAATACTATGACAACACTAGTTGAAAAATCAAAAACTCTTAATGAGGGTATAAAAAACATTATATCCTCTGCAATAGAAGACTTTACACGTTGGTCTACAGATGATGACGGTACTATATCAAGGTACTCTCAAGAAAGAATAGACGCAGGTCTTGGTTTCAAAGTAAATGATGGTAGTAAATACATCAAACTTACTACAGAAATGGGTAACGGACAAACTTGCGTGTGGGGATTTGTTGTAAAATCTGACAAAGATAAGAAGTTCAGACAAGGTGATGTTTTGCTTGCTGCTGGTTTTAATAAACCTGCGAGAAATAAGGCAAGAGGAAATATATTTGATGGTAACTTTAAAGTTACTTGGTCACAACCTTTGTACCTTTAGGAGTTGATATGATAAAAGAAAAAAAAGATTTAATATTATTTTTTATTTGTATTGTTATTTTTGGTATTGTGTTCTCTAAATGTTCTGACGCAACAGAGTATGAAACTGCTGTTGCGTCTAACGTCATTCAAAACGGTGCAAACGCCGAAGAATTGATGAAAGTAGAATTACAGAGAATGATGCATAAGAACGCAATTCAAATGATTACTATTATGCAAGCATATCTACCTGCAATCTTAGATGGTGTTGCAACCAAAATGAGATTAGAGGCAGATGAAAAATACAAGTGTAGTTTACTAGAAGATACCAAGATAAAAGATGACTGTTAATTATATTATGAAAGGAAGTGTATATGTCAAAAGAAATAGACCATTATCTAAAATCATTATTAAAAGATGTACCCGATAAACTAGATAGATTTTATACGTCTAATGAAAAATCTATGGTGTATTATGTCGGTAACTTTGCAGAAGATATTATGAATAACTTTACAGAAAAACAATCAGAAAAGTTATTTAAGAAAGTTCGTAAGTATCACGAAGATTTTTACTTCTATCAAAGAAAACTAAATAAAGATTTAGAGGGTTATGAGTACATCGTCCAGAAAAAGTAAATTAAAAAATAGACTACTACTACTATTGCACACAATCATAGTGGTAGTAGTTGCGTATGGTGTGGGTACGTTTATACCGAATGAGTTTGCAAAAAATAAAATTGTAGAACAGGTAGAATACTACTATCAAGATTGGGCAATCAATATGGGATTAAATGAACCTAGTTTCGAATATAATAATGAGGCACAATTTGTTAGGGCGATGTATAAATGCATTGACTTTGTAAATTTTACAACACCCAAAGAGGATAGAATACCATACGAGATGATTATAGGTATGGCATCTCTAGAAACAGGTTATGGTACTAGTCGTTTTGCTACAGAGGCAAATAATTTATTTGGTATCAGAACATACAATCAAAAAATAGAACACGTTCTTATTGAGTCTAAAAAGAAGTGGGCAGGTTGGGGTTTAAGAAAATTTAAAACAAAATGTCAATCGGTAAGATATCTAGTTGATTTACTAAATACCCATTATGCATATGTTGACTTTAGAAATAAAAGAAAACAAATGCAAAGAGAAGGACAAGATTTAGAAACAAAAGAACTGCTAGAAACACTAACAAATGTTTTTCATACTACACCTGATTATACAAGTAGAGTATTAAGACAGGTAGAAAAAATTAAAACAATAATATCAGCAGAGGACGTAATGCTATGATTTTTACATTAATAACATTTCTTTCAGCAATATCAATATCAGTTATTGCTGCTGGGTATAGTATAATGGGTCTTGCAACATTATTTGCAGGTGCTGTTGTACCTATAATCGCAATGGGAACTGCACTAGAAATAGGTAAACTAGTTAGTGCGAGTTGGTTATATCAGAACTGGACAAATAAAGACGTATCTGTCGCACTAAAAACATATTTGTTTAGTGCCGTAGTCATATTAGTATTCATAACGTCTATGGGTATATTTGGGTTCTTATCAAAGGCACATTTAGACCAAGTACAACCCACGTCTAGTAACGAATTAAGAATAGAACTAATAAACAGTAAGATAGACACACAACAAAAGAGAATAGACAGGTCTCAAAAAACATTAAATCAATTAGACAAAGCGTTAGATGTATACATTGAAAAAGAGTTTGTTACGAGAGGTCTAAAAGAGAGAAAGAAACAAGAACCTGAAAGATTACAATTAAATAAAGAGATAGATGAGGCAAGTAATATTATATCTGATTTAACGATTGAGAAAAATACATTAAAGATAGAACAAGATAAAATAGAGGCAGAGGTAGGACCTTTAAAATATGTTGCAGAATTAATTTATGGTGATGATGCAAAAAGTCATTTTGATGATGCCGTTAGAATAGTTATTATAGTTTTGGTATTTGTATTTGACCCACTTGCGGTATTGTTATTGATTGCTGCCAACATCTCATTTAATCAAAGAAAACAGCAAAAAAACTTGACAAAAGTAAATGAAAGAGTTATACTAGAACAGAAACTAAAAAAAGAAACTGTTTCGAGAAGAAATAAAGATAAAAAATTGAGAGAGTTAAGAAAGAAAGAAAAAGATTATAAGGCATTTGTGCAAAAGTTAGGTGCAAAAGAACTGTCTGATTTAGATGCAGACGAAATAAAAGTAAAGTTAGACCAAATATTAGATTGGAACGACAATTCAAATAAAAAATACGTGGAGGTTGATAATGTTAGAAGAAATAATAGAAAGAAGACTTGAACTGGTTGATAGAGCATTAGAAAATGTTCAAGATAACGATATGAAAAACTTTTGGGAAAGAGTTAGAAAATATCTAGTTAGACAATTAGAAAAAGACGGGAGAACAATTCACTAATGAATATATTTTATTTACATAAGGATCCTGTTATCGCTGCTGAAATGTCTTGCGATAAACACGTTGTTAAAATGATTTTAGAGTCTGCTCAATTACTTTGTACTGTGCATAGAGTATCAGACGGCATAGAGTATTATGATAAAACTGCGAATGGTAGAAAGATTAAAAGATGGAAACACCCTAATAATAATCTAGAAAAAACTCTATATAAAGCAGGTTGGTTAAAACACCCTAGCACACAATGGTTGTTTGAAAGTGCATTTAATTATGATTGGTTATATACTCATATGATGGCATTGAATGAAGAGTATAAAAAGAGATACAATCATAAAGAAGACCACATAACTATTCAAAAACTAGGTGAAGTGTTGAAGTTACCACCTATAAAGTTTAAAAATATTTTTGAACCTGCAACAGAAATAAAACCTGCAATGCCAGAACATTGTAAGATAAAAGGTAATCCTGTTGCTTCATATAGAAAATATTATATAATAGAGAAAAGAAGATTTGCAAAATGGAAATCACCTGCAAAGACACCACAATGGTTTCTAGATGGTATTTCGCAACAACAAGAGGTAAACATATGAGTCAAAACTTAATGAGAGATACATTACTTGATGCGACAAGAAAACACGCAGAGGGTAATCTCGCTAAACATAAAGCAAATGTAGAAGTCTATTTAAATAAAACAGTAGGCATTGGCGAACATAGTGATATAATAGAAACTATGATTAAAGAAATAGAACAAGTTGCAAGATGGGAAGAAATTCTTATGGCAATTGATAATAACTTCGCATATTCATCTCAAGCAAAAACACAATTGAATGAAGATAACTAAAATACCAGGTTTAGGTCGTTTCGGAATATTCATTGATGACCTAAAAATAGAAGACTTAAACAATGATAGATGGTTGTTACTAGGTGAAGAACATTTGAAAAACCTAGTAACAATTATTCGTAATATTGATTTTAAAGATATAAGTGAATATAAAAAGTGGATGAAAAAATGGGGTAAACCTGTTTATCTTCCTATGATTGCTTTGCAGAAAAAATACAATATTAAGAAGTGGTCGACACTCAGTATAATGAAGATGTCTAAAAAAGATAGAGATTATATTAAAGACGTTAGAAGAATGGTTGCATCAGATGATGGTAAATTCAATAGTGTTTTAAGAGTTACAGAAAATAAAACACCCGACAATAAACCTATGGGATTATTTGGTAGTGGTGATTTAGAATGGCATTGTAATGATAGTGGTTTATTATATTCAGTACCTGGTATATCTTTATTAGGTCATCAAAATATGACAAACAGTAGTACAGGTTTTCTTACTACAGTAGATTGGTACGAAGAACAAAAAGAAAGTTTTAGAAGAGAATTAGATGATGCTATCGTAGTTCATAAATTTTACAAACAAAAAGTTGACCCAGACGGGCAAGGGTATAATGATGAGGTAGTTAGTAGAAATGTATTCTGTGATGATAATATCGCAAGTAAACTGCATAACAATGAGGGTTATCCTGAGATACCTTTAGTAAGAAAATCTGTATATGGTTATAAAGGTATTCATTTAGGTCCTTCTTGTTATCAAGTTTTAGGACTATCGGTAAAAGAATCAGAGAAATTTTTTGATAATATTAGAAAATCATTATTTCAAGAGAGATATATCTACAAACATAAATATGAAACAGATAATGATTTATTGATATTTGATAATACAATAACATTACATAATAGAGAGGGTAAAACAAAAGACAGACTCGCATTTAGAATACCTAACGACTATTCTAATTTAAGAGATAATTACAACCCTTATATTCAAGAACCATACAAATCAGATTTTAAGAGGATAAGAGATAGTTATGCCAATATATGATTTTAGAAATACAAAAACAGGTGAAATTTTTGAAGAGATGATGACAATAAGTGCAAAAGAACAATACTTAAAAAACAATCCTCACATTCAACAACTAGTATCGGGACTAAATATAGTAAGCGGAGTGTCAGGTAAAACATTTAGGCAAGATGGTGGTTGGAAAGACAATCTAACTAGAATTGCAGAGGCACACCCACAAAGTAATTTAGCAAAACAAACTTTAAGAAGAGATATAAAGACAGTAAAGACCGAAGAGGTTATAAAGAAACATAGAAAGAGGAAAAAATGGTAGACATTCCTGATTATATGCGAGGTTTTGATTTAGATGAAGACTTTGGTATTACACCAATTTCACAAAAACCTAAATCAGAAACTACAGTTGATAAAAAGGTAGTTGAAAGTACCAATCTAGAATTATCAAAAGTAAAAAAAGATTTATCTGATATAAAATCATTAATGAATGAGGTATTACAAGTTGTTGCAGAAAAAGATAGTATTACAAAAGAATTAGAGAATACAGAAACAACACAAAGATTTAAAGAAATAGAAAAAGTTATATTACCTTTTTTATATAACTTGAGTAAAAGTGATGAACCTTACATTCATTGGCCGAATAGAGGTCCTATCATTAAAGCACAAATAGATAAGGTACTTAAATTAACAAGAGGTAGAAATGCAACTAAGTAAAAACTTTTCGTTAAGAGAGATGACTAAATCACAAACTGCAACCAGAAAAGGTATACCAAATAAACCTACTGGTACTCATCAATCTAATTTAGTTTTATTATGTCAACACATACTACAACCTATTAGAGAACATTTTAAAAAACCTGTTAGAATAACATCTGGTTATAGAAGTGCAGAGTTATGTGTTGCGATAGGTTCATCAGTAAATTCACAACACGCAAAGGGACAGGCAGCAGACTTTGAAATTACAGGTATATCTAATCAGGTACTTGCAGAGTACATAAATGAAAATTTAAATTATGACCAACTAATATTAGAGTTTTGGAATAAATCAGACCCTAATAGTGGTTGGGTGCATTGTTCTTTTAATAATAATGTAGAAAACAGAAAACAATTTTTAAGAGCATATAGAAACAACGAAGGTAAAGTAAAGTATGATGTTTATAATGCAGAAGATTATGTAACTGAAAGTGATATTATAGGTGGGGCAAAAGCAAAGTAAAGAATTCACACTAGACTGGTGGATTAAATGGGTATCAAGTATCTTTTTAATTGTAGGTATGGTGTTAACATCAAACAATATATTTCCTGCAAACTTATTTATTTCTACAATAGGTATTGCAGGGTGGGTTATTGTAGGTATGATATGGCGAGATAGAAGCATAATGATTTTAAATGCTATCGCATTTTCAATTTATTTTAATGGGATTGTAAAATACTTATGGGGCGAATAATAACTAAAGACCATTTTATAGAAAATGATTTTACAGGTGAGTCATATGCTGGTGAACATTTTATATTAGATATATGGGGTTTTGACACTTCATTGAAAGATGTAGACTTTGATAAAATATTACTTGACGCCTCTAATATTGCAGGTGCAAATAGATTATATGGTCACGTTCATAAATTCAATGATGGCGGACTATCAGGTGTTGCTGTATTAGAAGAATCACATATAACGTTTCACACTTGGCCAGAGAGAGAATATATTGCGTTTGATATTTTTATGTGTGGTGATACTAAACCAAAGTTGGCGGTTGAACATATTAAGAAAATGATTAAAGCAAAAAAATCTAAAGTACGAAGTTTCAAAAGAGGAGTAATCAATGGATAGTTGGGGGTATCATTTAATTTTAGACTGCAAAGGTAGTGCTATATCTGAAGAGATTGTAAAAGATGCAAATTTAATAAAAGAGTTTACTAAAATATTAGTTGATAGAATAGAAATGAAAGCATACGGTGAACCTATCATAGAACACTTTGCAACACACGAAGAAAAAGCATCAGGTTTTAGTCTAGTACAGTTGATAGAAACATCAGCAATCACAGGTCATTTTTGTGATATCAATGGTGATTTTTATTTAGATATTTTTAGTTGTAAGAGTTTTAGTGTTGACATTGCAAAGGAAATAGTGTATAGTTACTTCAAACCTAAAGAAATTAAAACAGTATTTTTAGAAAGACAGGCATAATGAAATTTAATTTTATAGATATTGACAAAAGTGTGTTACCTACTGCAAAAGGTAAAAGACAAGGTAAATATCGTTTCTACAACATCAATGGCACAAATTATCCTAGTGTTACATCAGTTCTAGGTGTTAGAAAAAAAGTAGAACTGCAACAATGGCGTGATAAAATAGGTGAGAACGTTGCTAATTGGGAAATGGGTAGAGCGGCAAGAAGGGGTACTGCGACACATAACCTCATAGAAAATTACATCAAGGGTGAAGCATTAACAGAGAAAAGTGTTTTACCTTTGGGTCTTTTCAAGTTGATGAAACCTTACATAGACCAGATTAATAATATACATTGTTTAGAAACTATATTATATTCATCAAAATACAGACTTGCAGGTCAGGTAGATTGTATTGCAGAATATAATGGTAACTTATCAGTAATTGACTTCAAGACTGCAAACAAAGAAAGAAAAGAAGAATGGATTGATAATTACTTTTTACAATGCACCGCATACGCATTAATGTATGAAGAGTTATATAAAAAAACAATTGACAAAATAGTTGTTATTATAGGTGGTGAAGATGGTTCTGTGGCATCATATGTCAAAGAGAAAAAAGATTACATCAAAAAATTAGAAAACGTGTTAGAAGATTTTTATAAAATGTTTGAGTTAGAATATGGTAAATCTGAATAGTGCAGACCACAATTATGAATCATTAGATAATATCTATCATAGATATATCAAATTACCTTTTGAGTTTGTAGAACCTGACTGGAAAGATGTAAGAAGAACCTTTAGTGAAGAACAAAAGAAAGGTAGTGAATATTACGATATCAAAGAGAAGGGTGATACAGACGTATATTTTTGTCATACGCCAGAGAATGATAAAAAGGTAACAGAGTTTCTAGATATGTTTAATTTATTTTATGACAGTAAATTAGTATTCTATACAAAAGCAAATGAAGAAATAAAAGTTCATATTGATAATAATAAAGAGGAAATATATTCTAAAAAAGTAGACAACTTTATTGACAATCACGCAAAATTGAATATCACTTGGGAACCAAATGGTGGTAAATTAAGATGGTGGGATTTAAAGAATGACAAAGATTTAAAAATTGATACACATACTACGCCTCTAGGTAAGACTTGGAATGTTATATGGGCAAATCAAAATGAATGTGATATGGTGTATGAAAAAGAAATAAATAAACCTAGTATTGTTAATACAGGAAGACCACACTCAACATTTAATCCATCAAAAGAAGGTAGACTAACTTTATCATATAATCTAGTTAAAAAAAATAATTTAGAGTTAGTGTCTTTTTTTGAAGCATTGTGGTTATTTGGCGATTTATTAAGCGAATAAATATAAATAGTAATGAGGAAAATTAAATGACAGAAAAAACATATACAGTTACTTTAAAAGAAAAAACAAACTGGGACACACGATACTCTAATTCAGATGTAGATTTTTATGTAGGTAGTACAATCATTGCAAGTGACCTAGACCACGCAGGTGTTAGAAGTGGTGATGTTGTAAGACAAGTTACACACGATTTTGATTTTACACAAAATGTCATTTTGAAAATGAATGGTACTTCGACAACAACTGATGGTTCTGGTGTACCTGGTGAATTATTAGTAACACTATCACCTCAAGGTGGCACTAGTTATAATGTATCTTGTAAATGGGCAGAAAATATAACTGGCTCAGATGAAGATTACTTTAATGAAAATGTAAACGCAACAGGTGCTTTTAGTATTAATGGTGTTGTAAAATCATCTAAAACAACAGTTGTAGGTGATAATGATTTTGGCACCCACGCAATAACTTGGAATGGTACTGATACACTAACATTTTTAATGAATTTAGACCAACAAGATTTGATTGATAGTACAATCGCTCATACAACAGATGTAGAATTAAAAATATCCTAGGTATAAAATGAGATTTGATGGATTGATACCTGGTTATCAGGTTGATGTGAATGTGAATGAAAAGAAAACCTCTAGTGGTATCTATTGGGACTTTGGTAGAGTAGTTGATGGTGTAAAACAACTAGACCCACATTTACACTATGGTTGTTTCTTATTGGGTTATTGTCAATCTAATTTTGTTAGAGAAGTTCATAGAGAGATGTTACTTTATGATAAACCTGAAGTTGGTGAGAACTTCTTATCTAACGAAGAACTATTTTTAAATAAAAGAAGTTTTCAACTTGCAACTAAAATAAAAGATATAAGTGGTGGGTTTAAAAGTTTCTTTGCATTGTCTGGTAGTGATGCAAATGAGGGTGCGATAAAACTTGCATTTGCATATCATCAAAAAAAGAAAAACAAAAATCGCAAAGTCATAGTTAGTTTTGATGGTAGTTACCACGGTTCAACTTATCTAACACAATCTGTAGGTAATACGTTATTTAATATAGACCCATTTTATGATATGCCAAAATATCCTAATACACAAATATTACCTAGAGATTTTGATATCGCTGATAATGTAGATTTAGAAACTGTCGCTTGTATAATTGTTGAATCACACACATACGCAAAAAAACTAAAACCATATAAAGAAAAGTTTTGGAGAAATTTAGATATGATTCGTATAATGTATGATATACCCATCATAGTGGATGATATCTTTATGGGTGGTGGTAAATTAGGTAAGTTTTTTGGTTGGGAAACTACATCATTCAGACCTAGTATTTTTACAATGGGTAAGGCGATTACAGGTGGTCATTTTCCCTTATCTATAACTTGTTATGATGATTATATTGATAAAGCATTAGGTGATGATTTTAATTGGGACCACGGTTACACATATTCTTTCTTTCAACCAGGTATTATAAGTGTGTTGTATTATCTTGAACAATTAAATTTTGATAAGTTTGACGACATAAGAAAAAATGTCAAAGACATATTTGAAAAAAATAATTTTGAGATACAATCAAACGCAGGCATCATATTTAGTGCAAAAAAAGAACACCCTTTTCATTTGATTGCACCATTAAATGCAACAGATGAATATTATGATGTGCTGAATACAACATTGACAAACTTAAAATAAAGTGATATAAAATAATATGCCAACAGACACATTCGGAAATAATTATCATCATATCATAGAGATAAATTGGGCCAAGGTAGAATGTAGTGGAGATGATAACAGTCACCCAAAGGTATATTACAGTTTAAGAGTAAACGAAGAGAAATCGTGCGAATATTGTGGACGCACGTGGAAGAGAATAAAACTATAATGAATAGTGCAAAATTTTTAATATGTATAGAACAAATTATCAGAGAGAAACCTGATATGTCTTATATGGATGCCGTGGTATATTATTGCGAAGAAAATACCATAGAGATAGAAACAGTAGGTAAATTGATATCTAAAACCTTGAAAGAAAAAATAGAATTAGAGGCAAGAGATTTAAATTATCTACCTAAAAGAGGTAAACTACCAGTATGACACAGGTGAGATGAATAGAGTTTTTTGTTTAGGAAATGGTGAAAGTAGAAAAGGTGTAAATTTAGATTTACTTAAACCTTACGGTAAGATATATGGTTGTAATGCGTTATATAGAGATTTTACACCAGACGTATTAGTTGCTGTTGACCAGGGTATTACACACGAAATATATCAAAGTGGTTATGCTTACACAAATGAATGCTATTTTAGAAACTGGTATCCTCAAGATGAGAAAAATTATCTTTTAAGTGTCTACGGCACAACAGAAAAAAAGATGATAGACTTTATTAATACATTGAATTTAAAAACAGAAACAGAGAAGGGTAATAGTAAAAAGTTTGTTGTAGGAGGACCACCCTTATATAATTTTGCAAAACAAGTTATGAAAAATAAATCTAAACTAGATGAGTATAGAGGTACCTTTACAACCAATGTTACTTGGGTGAATAAAGACAAAGTTAAATCAATAAAAGAAGTTCAAGGTGGTTCAGATTTAGGTTGGGCAGCAGGACCTAGTGCAATATGGTTAGCAATTAAGAATGAACAACCTCAACAAGTCTATCTCATAGGTCACGATTTAAATAGTGATACTAATAATATAAACAATTTATATAAAGGCACACCTAATTATAATCCTACATCTCATAAACCTACACCATCTAATAATTGGATTATACAATTAAATGCGTTGATGAATGAGAACCCAGACATAGCATTTTTTAAAGTAAATAGAAAACCTCTTGACAATAACAGTAAGATAAACAGATTACACCCACAGTTTCACGGTCATAAGAATTTAGTATATATTACCTATGATGAATTACAAAATAGCATTGACAATAAATGGTAGTTGTGTTATATTATGCAGTAATGATTCTTATAAATACTAATAGATGCCGACAATACAGGCAACACGAATACAATTAATACAAGGAGTAAATATGGATTTCGAAACATTAAAACAATCATCAAGTAACTTTGATGCCTTAACCAAGGCACTAGAAGACAAGTTAAATCCCGAAGATAAATCTAACGATAAAAGTAAATATCAAGACGACAGATTCTGGAAACCAGAACTCGATAAATCAGGTAATGGTTATGCAGTCTTTAGATTTTTACCTGCATCAGAGGGTGAAGATATGCCTTGGGTAAGATTATGGTCTCACGCATTTCAAGGACCTGGTGGTTGGTACATAGAAAACTCTCTTACAACTCTTAATCAAAAGGATCCTGTTTCTGAAGAAAATACAAGACTGTGGAATACAGGTGTAGACTCTGATAAAGATATTGCAAGAAAGAGAAAAAGAAAATTATCATACTATGCAAACATCTATGTGGTATCAGACCCTAAACGACCAGAGAACGAGGGTAAAGTATTCTTATACAAGTTCGGTAAAAAGATATTTGATAAGATTACAGAGGCAATGAAACCACAATTTGAAGATGAATCACCTATCAACCCATTTGACTTCTGGAAAGGTGCAAACTTTAAACTGAAGATTAGAAAAGTTGATGGTTATTGGAATTATGATAAATCAGAATTTGAGAGTGTATCTGCTATTGCTGAAGATGATGCAAAGATAAAGTCTATATGGCAGACACAATATCCTCTAAAAGAATTCTCTGACCCTAGTAATTTTAAGTCTTATGATGAACTCAAAGAGAAACTGAATAGGACAATTATGGGTTCGAGAACTGCTACAGATGTTAGTAAAACAGACCTCCCACCTAAAACTAACGGTGTAGCAAAAAGTGAAGAAGTAACTTCAACTGCCAGTGATGGTGATGACGATACTATGTCATATTTTAGTAAATTGGCAGACGAAGATTAATCTCTCTCGTACTTCACACTTAGAAGGGTAGTAGAAATACTACCCTTTTTTTTACCATTATTTGCTTGCATATTCTGTAGAATGTGTTACTATAATAGTATACTGATTCGTTATTAATAATTGAAAGAAATACTATGAAAATAAACGCAAAAACTCCCACTTCTAAAGGTATGAGAGTCATTAAGATTATACCTGATTTAGATATTACAAAGATTACAAATACA
>CEUT01005151.1_pt1 | contig 21482 bp, 21 predicted proteins | sample 531401 | NCBI WGS metagenome assembly CEUT01 (sample SAMEA2622821, study PRJEB7988) | marine metagenome | biome: marine biome (ENVO:00000447); feature: surface water layer (ENVO:00002042); material: "saline water (ENVO:00002010), including plankton (ENVO:xxxxxxxx)" | depth 5 m | reverse complement strand
CTAGCTTGTATTTGTAAATCGTCTGTTTCTAATTCTAATCTTTCTCCGTCTACATTAACAAACCATTGTGGTTGCGGTTTATGATTTATTTTAGTTAAGTTACTAATTTCGGGTAAAGCTGTATTGGCAAGACCTATACCATGCTTCCTAGTTCTACATAGTTCTCTATTACAAAAAGAATTTATTGGTTGCTCATTACAACTATAATTGTAATCTTTTTTACGCAAAGATTTTTTTACATTTTCTACCTCTGCATTACTAAGTGGTGGATTTAAATATTTTCTATTGTAATCTTCTATTAAAGTTTCCCACTCATCGGGTAAAGATTTTTTTAAGTAAACTCCAATATTATATAATCCATTATTTCTTGTGCCTTTAGGAAATCCTTGTGAGCAAAGAACCTCTAAACAAGGTGGGCCATTTGATACTGCTTTAGCTTTCTCATTTAATTCAACTTTTATTTCAGATAATTTCGATGGATCTACAGAATATCTATCATACATAGAATAAAATGATTCTAGACTAGCAGCAGAACCATCGTCATTTATGGCGTATTTTGTGCCTGTTTTATGTTTATAATATGGCAAACTACAGAAGTTACCTCTATCGTTTGTCTCTACGTTTATTTTAGTTTGTTGCGGAAATATTTTATCTTTTCTAGTTACGAGTCCAAGAGATGCTGTAAGACTCAATAGAGTCTGTCTCATGTCTTTTGCCTCTACAAAATCTTTTGTAAATAAATATAGGTGTGCACCACCACTTGTTGATCTACAAACAATAAGAGGTATCTTTGATTCTCTCATCGTCTGCGTAAATTCTTTATGATTAAAAGTATATTCGTCTATATCAATCGCACCCCATTTACATTTATTATTTTCGTTAATTGGTACGATACCTAAATTGTCACCTGTCCCATCTAAATGACCTTGTACGATCTCTTTGGTTAATTCTTTTTCAACCCAACGATGACTTGACTCGACTTTACCTTGCTCTGATACATTACCTCGTTTTGTTAAACCATAACCTAGACGTAGACCTTGAAATATCTCTATAAACTTCTCTACCATACATATGCAACGTGGGCGACTCCACTCTCGCTTTATCGCCCACTACCTAGGATTCGTTTAATATGGCGAATCAGATGATGAATCATTGACTTTATCCTCATCATACTTAGCACTTACTGCGCCCTTAGAGACACCCTCTGAGAACTCTTTTGCAGTTTTGTAAGCATTTGGATCTGTCAATGGCCCAACTTTTGTGATGTTCCAATTATAAAACTCACCCTTACTATTTGATTGTAAGACAGTTTTTAAATTGTAAACATGGCTAAAAGCAGGCGGCTTTATGATACTGCCATCTTTTTTCATATGCTTGTTACTTGTGATCATGGTGTTCCACTCTCTACTTTTTACAAGCTGTGAAAATGACATTGCTATCAAGGCACTTTCAGTAACCATATTACCATCTAACATCAACACATAGTGATTAGCAGTATTAGATAGATAATTACCACTAGGTAATCTATCTTTTCCTAACTGATCTCTAGTTGTTTTTGTTATGATATCGCTGTTAGCAGGATATGTAGCAACAGGTGCACTATCACCCTTACCTCTATCTTGCCACTCTACGAACTCTCTTTTATAATAGCATCGTAGAACATTGATACCTTTTCTGCCATCGTAAAGTTTTTTGGATACAGAGTTAATAATCATACCAGGTTTTGCACCTTGTATATATTCACCTTTACCCTCCTTTACCTGCGGAGATAGATCCTGTAAGATTCTTAAAAACGGAATCTTAACATCTTCTGATCCAACATTCTCCATGCCCATTCCTGCATCTGCTTCAAACATTGCAGTAAGTTCACTAGGCAGATTTGCTTCTTTCTTCTCTAGTTTCTTTCCACTAGCATCGGTCATTGCTTCTTGACTCATTGTTATTTACTCCTCTTTATTTTGGTTTGGTTTCCTACAAACATGTTAAATAGTTCGGAAGGCATCTCTAGTCCTTTTTCGAGACGCTCCCTTAGTGCAGCAACAAGGACTCGGTTATGTACATCTACCTTTTGAGTAGGTAAATAACCTTTTTGCTGTGCAAGGCTAGCGTATTCCACCGCCTTGTTATCTTCGCCACGACCAAAGGAAACTATGATGTTATTTTGAATAATATCACCATGGCCGTTATCTCGAAGCCATTTAAACGCTTTTTCTCTACCTTCGGGATCTCTATCCGCTTTTGGTAGATATGCGTTAATTACTTTTTTAACTTCCACTACGGTTCCATCATGTAGTGTAAGTTTCTCAATACCTTTTTCAGCCAGAAGGTCTGGTATCTCTTCGTAAGAAATCTTTTTTATTTCTGCTTTTACTTTATCAACTTCTTCTTCAAGTTTTTCCAGTTGATCTTGATGTCCTTCTAACTTTTTTACTTTCTTATTTAACTCCGCTAGATCGCCACCGCCTTCTTGCAGAGTGCTACCTTGGTCTTGTTCCCAAAGTTTTTCCATATTACTTTCTTTACTCATCAGTATTACCTCTTTCATGTATATTAATTGAAATAGGATAGTATTGTCTTTCTTGCCTGTCCCACTTCAAAAGTTTATATTTACCATTGTTTACTTCAGAAACAACAGAACACGCAACACCGATCATAGCAGGATCACCTGTTAATAACAAGTAATCATTATCTGAAAAGTCTTTTAACATCCTTTTCATTTTTCTGATCATAGGTGCAGGACTAAACATTATTTGTTTGTCCTCATCTAACAATACCTTAATTTCGCCAAATTCTTGTGCTCCAACAATATTTATTTTTGGTGCACCATCACGTGTACCAGGTACTGCTTGAATAACATAAACAATAGATTTGTTATTAAATTTATCGTTTAATGCTTTTGCTATACTTTCTGTCATTTCTACTTGACATATAATACATCATAAATTATATGTCAAGATAAGAAAGTAAAAATGTTTAAATATAAATTTAAAACGAAACCGTTTCAACATCAATCAATTGCGCTTGAAAGAAGTGCATTTGAAAAAAATTTTGCATTGTTTATGGAGATGGGTACAGGTAAATCTAAAGTATTAATAGATAACATAGCCATATTATATGACAACGGAAAGATAGATGGTGCTCTAATTATAGCACCAAAAGGTGTTTATAAAAATTGGTTTTCTGAAGAGATACCTACACATATGCCTGATCACGTTAAACATAAAATGGTAATGTGGCAAGCTAATCATACAAAAAAATTTAAAAAACAATTTGAAAGTTTATTAAAAGTTGATGATGATCTTCATATATTTATTATGAATGTTGAAGCATTGTCTACACAAAAAGGTGTAGATGCTGCACAGAAATTTTTAAGAACACATAAAGCTATGTTAGCCGTAGACGAAAGCACTACAATAAAAAATCCAGGTGCAGCTAGAACAAAAAATATAATTAAGATAGCAGATGGTGCTATTTATCGTAGAATACTTACTGGATCACCAGTAACTAAATCACCTTTGGATTTATTTAGTCAGTGTTATTTCTTAGATCCATTTTTACTTAACTATTTTTCTTACGTTTCTTTTAGAAATAGATACGCCATTATGCGTAGAGTGTTAATTAATGGTAGATCAATCCAGCTAGTTGCTGGTTATCAAAGAATAGAAGAACTAGAAAAAAACATTAAACCATTTTCATTTAGAGTATTAAAGGAGGATTGCTTGGACTTACCTAAAAAATTATTTATAAAACATAGAGTAGAATTAACCAAAGAACAGAGACAGCTTTACGATCAAATGCGAACCACGGCCCTCGCAGAACTAAACTCTAAGGTTATGTCAACGAGCACAGTATTAACACAGTTAATGCGACTACATCAGATAACCTGTGGTCATATGAAAACCGATAATGATGAGGTAATAGAGTTAAAAAATAATAGAATTAAAGACTTACTTAATCTAATCGAAGAGGTCGATGGTAAGGTAATCATTTGGGCTAACTATGTCCATGATATTAAGAGTATTATAAAAGCCATCTCTCATATGAAAGACGAAGAGGGTAATCTAAAATATGGAACAGAGGCTATTGTTACCTATTATGGTGCAATAAACGCTGACCAAAGACAAGAGAACATTAAAAAATTTCAAGACCCTAATTCTAAAGTTAGATTTTTTATAGGTAATCCGCAGACAGGTGGTTATGGTATTACGCTAACAGAGGCAAAAGCTGTTATATATTATTCAAATAGTTATGATTTAGAAAAGAGATTACAATCAGAAGATAGAGCCCACAGGATAGGTCAAAAAAATAAAGTTACTTATATAGATATGATGGCTGATGATACAGTGGATGAGAAGATTGTCGAGTCATTAAGAAATAAGGTTAATATAGCCACTGAGATAATGGGTGAAGATTTAAGAGAATGGATTTAATAATACTAAACGATGGATTATATCAATTAATACCCGTAACAAAAAAAATGATGGAGGGTATTGTATTAACGGGCGAGATTGATTGTTTTGATCTCTGTGATATCCTAAGACTAAAACTCACAGGCTATGTTGACACTTTAAATCTACATATAATGAATGATGGGAGTGGTAGTATGATAGGTTGTATGTGTCGTTAAAATAAATCTTTTGCTTTACCTAATACAGGTTTATATTTAGTTTTACCTTCCGACTTATACGCATGTAAAAACGATGCACGTCTACCTTCAGGTATCCAACTACAATGTATCCATCCGCTGTTAGGTTCACCTGGAGTATAGAACTCAAGAATCAGCTGATCTGGCTCAAGATTTAATTTGATCCAATCAAAAAGTTCAGCGTTATCTACACCAACACATTCAAAGTCTGCCGCCTCAGCTTTGGCGTGCTGTGAATTTACAGAACTACCTATCGCTGTGCATAATTCTGGGCTACGATATCCGCTAGTAATCTTAACCCTGCCAAAATGATCACGCACTGGTTGTAAGATATTCTCACACAATGCTTTTAATTTTTCTACTTGTTCTGCGTTAGGGTTATTGTTTATACCCCTACGTATTGCAGTGTCTGATTTAGTTAACTCTGAGAGAGTAAAATTACGTGAAAGATTCATTATTGAAATAATAGTCCTAATGCAAAAAGTGCTGCAGATCCCGCTGCTGCTAAGAGAACCCAATAGATCTTGTCTATCTTACCACCCAACTTCTCGACATCTGCATGTATGTGTTTGAGATGATTATTCTTAATTGTAGTAATATCTTTTCTTACACCCGTTATATAACCATATAACGCCACTATGTGTTCTCTTGTTGTTTTCGGTTCTATTGCCATAATTATCTACCTCTTACCATATTATCGTATTCTATCTTCTGTGCAATAGTCATTTGATTGTAAGGTACATTCATATTTGTTACTGTATTTCCTATGTTTGCAGGCATTGCAGTGTTCAAATCTTGTTTAAATACGTTAGGTATCAAAGAACTTTCTCTTGCATTTCTTGATCTAACATCATTTATAAAATCATCTACATCTGTTGCTTCTTCTAACGGAGCCTCTAATAATGGTATTGCAGTAATATCACCAATAAATCTATTTATTTGTGTTAAAGATGTAGGCAATGGATTTTTAAAACCTTTTTCATTTGCATTTGTAACTATGGCTGTAATATCTTGAGCAGTTAATTTTACAGGATTATATAAACCTGTTCTTAAAAATGATTTTTGTCCTTCACCTCTTATTCTATTAAATTGTTTTTCAAATTTAACTGTATCTACACCTAAAGTTTTTAAGGCTTCTAACTTTTGATAGAACTCTCTGTCTAATTTAAATTTTCTTTTATTGGCTTCTATTACTGCTTCTGTTAAATCTATTGGATCTATCTCACCACCCCTGTAAACTAAAGTATTTATTGGGCCTTTTGCTCTGTCAATTGTTTTTCTGTATGCGGTTACTATGTATGGAAGGGCTCTGTTTGTATCAGCAGTAACAACTCTAAATCCTGCTATACCTGGTAGTTCATCTCTTAAAAAATATTCATTTCCATATTTATCAAATTGTTTTAATATATCTCTTTCACCATCTGCTGTAGCCCGTAATATTCTTTCTAAAGCAGCAACACTACCTGGTGCTTGTGTTGCTAAAGTATGCATAGTTACTTTTCTTACTTTATTACCTAAACTTTCGTCTGGATCAAATATAATTTTACCTGTTCTAGTTCGTCCACCTCTGGATATAATATCATTTGCTGCTTCAAAAAATATAGATTCACTTACAAATGGTTGAGCCACCTCAGACATAGCTTCTAACAATCCTTTTGTCAAAGATGTTGTTACCTTTTCAGCATCTTCTTCACCAGAAATTACAGCATTTCTAACTGTTTGTATTGGTCTTATTAAAGTATCGTATGCGTTTGCATGACTAAAATCTATATATTTTAATTTACCATTTTTATCTCTACCCATAGGTAAGAGAACAGAATTTTTAGACCAATCAGGAACTATTTTTCTAAGAGCGTTCATCTCATCTTCTGTTACGTTGTGCAGTGCTTTCATTCCTTCGTATAATCCGTACGGAACACCTGCAAACACCATTGAAGAATTTAATATTCTACTAAAACCTATACTAAAAGTAGGAGACTTAACTGATATTTTACCTGTTGCAGGATCTATCATCTCATCAATACCTTGTTTTATTATGTTACCACCTGTTCTAATTATCTCAGCAGGAAAAGATACAAAGTTACCAAATGGTAATCCTCTTAAACCTCTTACAAAACTAGATACATAATCGTAATTAGGAACTGTGTTTCTAACAATTCTTGCTGCTCTTTCATTTAATGTTTCAGCTGCACCTGTAAATGGATTTCTAAATGAAGACGTATTACCTTTATATGCTTTTAATAATTTTGCTCTTTCAGATGCAAAGTTTACCATTTTCCATATATCATCCTCTGCCACATATAAATTTTCCATTTTTTTATAAAACTTTTTAAAAGGATTAAGTGCTCTACCAAAGCCTCTGTCTGTTAATATCCCTTTACCAATTTGTAAATCTTGTAAAAGACCTGATAAATCTCCTAATCTTACGTTTGAGTTTACGACACCTAGTTCTAATAATTCATCATAAACTTGTTTTGCTCTTAGTTTATTTTTACCAACTAATGGGCCCAAAGAATCTTTTAATGATTTAGCAAAGATAGCGTAATCACCTGGTCTTACAGGTATTAGAGGTAATACGCCATTTGCTGCAGAAAATGCACCTGCACTAATTAAATTTCTAGCGTGAGTAATTGGTGATAAAACTGTTTTAGCTATCTGTGATGTTGCTTTTGGAAACAATAACATGTTTCTATATAAACTTAAAGTAACTCCATCTTTCATATACCATTTTTGTGTGCCTGCTAATTCTTCAGCTACCTCTCTTCTAAAGACCATATTATAAAAAGGATCAAAAGCCTCTTCACCTTTTTTTGCTTTTTTAGCTACACCTAATAAATTTTGTAATCCAGTATCACCAAACGAAGGAACATTAATGTAGTCTAATGCAACTTCATCTCCTAATATTGCTCTTGCATTCTTTATACTTGAAAAACCTAATGGTAAATTTCTGTTAGGTTTTAAAATATTTGATACGTTATCACCAACAATACCGAACTGTTCCTCTGCTTTTTTTACGGCATTCATTAAACTTTTTCCTAAGTTTAATTTAGTATTGTAATTAGTTAATGTTTCTAAAGTGTTGAAGAATCTAATTCTAATATCTCCTTCATCTCCTAATATTTTTCTTAAATTTTTATTACCTATAAATTCTTTTTGTAATGTAGCTTTAGACAATGCAGTGGGTGCTCTGAAATTAGCTGTTAATATCTCTGCATCTTCAAAAGGTCTTACTCTTCTAAATTCTATTGGATCCATACCTTTAGCAATAGTTTTTGCTTTTGTTGGATCTGTCTGTGATTCAACTGTTTTAGATAATTTAGTTATTATATCATCTTCTAATTTACCATCTGGTTTTACTTTAGGTTGTGTTTTAAATCTACCTAATGTTAAATCTTTTGCACTTAATATGTCATCTATTATTGCATCTGCTTGTCCTACTGTCATTCCACCATCGTAAGCTAATCTTAAATTAGGATTAGTTTTACTAACCTCTATTAATTCTTTTCTTACAGAATCAATAGTTTCTCTTGTTGGTTTATATTGTAAAAATCTAGGTAGGTTTTTTGTTTGTATTAATGGAAAAGCTGTTTCAAAAAACGATCCTATTTTACTCTCAACTAATTTTTTATATTCTGGGCCTGCCGCTTTTTGCACTAAGTCAGTATTATAAAATGTATTTCTAACATCATCAGCTACCAGTCTAGTATAATACATACTACCATATAATTGATCAAAATAATCTTCACCTGGTAAACCTTTTAATAATCCTTTTAATTTTGTAACTTCTTTTTTATCAAATCCTGCTAAAGGTTTTTTTATACTACCACCAAACTCTAATATACTTTTACCAGTTTCATCTTTAACTAATTTAGATTCACCTGACATAATAGTTCTACCAACTTGTTTTATTATATCTGCTCTTTTTTCTTTTTCTGCTGCAGATAAAGTAAATCTCCATCTGCCAAATAATAAATCTATACCTCTGTTTAAATTAGAAACTGCTCTACTAGCCTCTTGTCTTGATCTAGATGCTTTACCTATCGCCTGTCTTTCTAACTCAAATTGTTCAGGTGTTTTTTTACCAGTAGATACAAAAGGTTCTCTTATATATTTATTTATAAATTGAAAAAACCTATTGTTAGATAGGCTTAGTTGTTGACCATGATTAGCCAATAGTTTTGCAGTTGTACCTACACCACCTATAATACCTGTTAGAAATATACTTTCTAAACCAAACTTACTTCTATTTATTAATGATTGTAAAGCATTCTCTCTACCCTCTAAGTCATCATCAGTATTTAATTTAGTTATACCAAAATCAAACGTAGATCCAAAAGTCCCTATATCTTCATCAAATACAGCTACCTCTGCTGCCGTACCACCAGCCACGCCTGCAAAAAAACTTTTCCTATTATATTGTTTTTGTACTTTTTGTAATTCTTCTAATGCTTTTTTACCGTTTGCTTTCTCTAAATATTTATTATTCTTTTTTGCTTTGATAGCTTTACTAGCCATCTTTGAACCTTTGACCCCTGCACTCGCTAATTTAAAACCTGCTGTTCCAGGTATTGCCAATTGAGATAATACCTCTGTTACTTTACCTGCAGTTGTTGCCTCTGCTTTTTCATCAAATGGATTTATCTTATCAAAGTATGCTTCTACCTCAGCTGCTTTGTTTGTGTCAGCACCAAGATCTATTAGTTCTGCACCCAACGATACAGTATTACCAACAGCTTTAATTAGACCAGAACCTATACCATTTAATACAGATTCCCATGTTGCTACATCATTTTCTTCTTCAGCTGAGTTTAGTGGTATGTTGTTGTAAGCACCTGTCTGCTCTGCATTAAGTTTTAAAATATTGACCATAGTCAACTCCTATTTTAATACATGGCCTTTTACTGGAGAAACATATTCTTTAAATAAATTTTGTCCATCAGCAAGCGTTAGATTTTCATCTCCTGTATATTGGAAAATTTTCTTACCGTTGTTTAATCCTTCACTAAAATAAAAATTACCTGGTTGTAATTCAAACGCTTGGTCTAATGTTCTTTGATTATTCTTTCCAGGTTTTGTAGGTATCTCAATTAAATTACTATTAACATCTAAATTTGGATCTATATAAGCAAATTTAGCTATTTCATAATGATAATTTTTAGGAACTAAACCAGGAGTTTTTGCTCCTCCTGTAGAAAAAGCCATTAAAGTTGAAGCATCATTATATAATTCTTTATCTAAACTAAAATTGTAAGTGCCACCTTTAACTCTAACCTGGGCAGCAACACCATCTATAAAAGTGGAAGAGACTTCAGGATATAATGCTTGTAAACCATTTTTAAGTTCTAATGATTTTTTATCATAACTATCTAATTTACCTGCTTTGATTGCAGCTATTTTTAATTTTTTATCTGCAATCATAATGTCTTTTTCAAAGTCTAATCCTTTCATTGCAGCTAATGCTCTTAATTGACGTTTTTCTTTTGCAATTTTCTCAAAGTCGTCCACTGATTCTAAGCCTGCCTCAGCTACAGATTTATTCATCAATCTAAAACCTGCTTTGGCTACAGCTAAAAACGCATCTCTTTTTATTTCAGCTGCTTCTGGAGATAAATACTTTTCAAACATAGGTATAAATTTACCTGTTAAACCACTCTCAGCTTCTTTGTTTGCTAGATTTAATTCTTCACCATCTAATGCCTTAGCAGGATCATCGTCTGCTTTTGCTTTTAATTCACCCGCTAATAGTTTATTAGCAGTGTCTTCATCTTGTTTTGATCCTAATGTAATATCTGCAAATTCATCAGCAATATTAACTTCAGGTTTTGTATCTTGATTTTTCTTTTGTATTTCTTGTATTCTATTTTTACTAAATACAATATCATCAGGATTAAATGTTTTCTCTTCTCTCTCTACATCTGCCGCAATAGCTTTTTGTAGTCTTTCTTCTTCATCCTTTATCTCCCTTTCATTTTCTATTGCTACTCTACCTTTAAAAATCTCACCTATAGTACGAGGTTTATCAAATGTAAATCCAAAAAATCCAGGAGGTTCTTTTTCACCACTTTGAACATCTGCAGAAGTTACTTTCTCTTTTGTCTGACCTAAACCCATTTCTTCAAAACCTGCATCAGCAGTTACACCTTGATCTTTAGGTTCTAAAACAGATTTTAAATACGAATCGTCAAACTCAGCCATACCCATAGCAGCACTAGGATTTTTCATTTGTAGACCCTGACCTATGCCTTCATTCATTACATTAAAATTAGTTGCTGGTTGTGTTTCAAATATATCTTTGACAAAAGCGTTACCTGATCTATTAGGATTAGAGCCTGCTTCGAATTTTCTTCTAACTGTCTGCTTGATACCTTCGGCCTCGCCACCGTATTTAAAACTGGGTCTCTTGAAAAACATTATCCTCTTATTGCTCCTATGATACCTGCACTAGCGATACCTGCTCCTAAAGCCTGTTGTAGAGGACTTTGTGTTGGTTGTTCTTGGAATCTTGTTCCATATCCACCACCATATTGTGCAGATAACACATCCTGTGCAAAACCTAATCTTTGGAATGGTTCAAAGGCTGCTAGTCTCTCACCTTCTTGAGAAGCATCCTGTATTGCTTGTCTAAATGCAAAACCTTCAGAACCTAATCTACCTATCTCTGCAGCCGTTGCTGATTCTAGACCTGGAACCATTTGAGCTAAATTTGTCTGTTGTTCAAAACCTTGAGAAGCTAATGCTTGTGCCTGTTGAAAGTTTTGTTGTCTTAGACCTGCCTCTAACATTGCTCTATTAAATAATGATTCTTTATCAAACTCTGCTAATGCAACACCTTCCCTGCCACCACCAAAAGCACCTGATGCTATTGCAGCTTGTCCTATCTGACCTCTTTGTATGGATTGTTGTCTATCAAAACCCTCTAATGTTTTATCTATTACCTCTTGTTGATATGGTGATAAGAATTGTTTGAAAGCATCAGGCCCTGTCATCTCTTGGGCTTTATCTATAAAAGGTTCAAAAGCCGCGATCCCCGTACCTGCACCAACTCCTGTTGCAGCACCTGTTGTAGGATCAAATGTTACTTGACCAAGACCACCTGCTGTGGCTCTTCTCTGTATGGCTTGTTGTGTAAATGGATCTACATCAACTACTTGAGGTGCAAATTTTGACGTATCTACTGGTTTCTCTATCTGTTTTAAAACCTGTTCTGTAAGTGATTTACCAAACGCCTCTACATATGGCGATGGTCTAGATACTGTTGTAGTTGTTTCTGCCATTATACTCTCCTAGATTCTAAATTTTTCATTAAGTTGTACATTTTCTGTGCACCTTTGTTTATGCTACCATTTCCTGCACCTCTGACAGCGTCAGCTGTGAAAACAAACTCATTTTTGGATAGCATGGCAGGGACATCATCTGCTTTTTCTTTGACACCAATAGGCACAAAGCCACCAGATTTCCTGTAATCTAACTCTTTTACACCATATTTATTGCTTCGTATAGGGATTTTTTTAATACCCCCACCTTTAAATTCTTGTCTATCTTCGTCAAGTGACATGCTTTCGTCTATGGTTTCTTCTGCAGTCATGTCAGCTATTTTATCTAAATTTTTTGCTAGATTAAGTAGACCAATTCCTTTTCTAACATTAGAAGGTAAATTAGCAAAAGCTATATTTGTTAAGAATGGTGTTGCAAACTTTACAAAACTCTTGCCTTTACTGATCACCTTATCTTTAAAACTAGGTTTAGGAGCAAATGATGGAGTGTATCCAGAGAATCTATCATCACCTCTAACATTTATTGATCTAGGGTTTTGTGACGGATCACCAACTTTGGTAATATCAAATACTGGTCTATCTGTAACATTTATTGTTGATACTCTTGATGGACTAGTATTAGCAAATCCTGCATCAGAACTTGTTTCACCTGGCCCTGCACCAAAATCAGATTGAGCAGCATCCTTACCACCTCTAAGTCCTACACGTTTTATCAAACCACCCTTTGCAGCGTCTGATCGTTCAATTGTAAACGTAGGATCTTCTTGTAATCTTTTATTCATTTTCTGGGCACCTTCTAATATATCTTGATGATATTGTCTTTCTTCATCAGATAGATAATTATAATCCATTAATTTTTCTCTCGCACCTAACAATTCCTCTACAAATTCATCTGGTATTTCCTGATCTGGATATATCATTAATAACTTATATGCTTGATTATATTCTTCCTTTAAATTGTCTAAAGCATTTTTCATTCCAGGAGATATTTCTTGATTAGCTTCTAGAATATTATTTAACTCTTCTATTGGAATTTGATTAGAAGTAGGCATTACTTAATCCCTCTTCGAAAACGAAGCATAAAATTTTGAACTGCCATCTTGGCATCATCTTCAGGTATACCTAATTCTACTCTTTGATTTTCCAACATTTCAACCATGAGATCTTTATCTATACCACCTCTGATACCCATAACAGCATTATTGATTTTTGATTCAAATGTATCCATAGGGATTATAGTATTCTCTTCTGTCTGTTCTGGTTTTTTCATAGGTGTAATAGTAGTGCCGTCTTCTAGTTTTACTCTACCACCTTTTGCTAGTTTTATTCCAAACTCTCTAAATAGATCTGATTTAATCTCTTTGACTTTATCATCATCTCCTGCAGCTTCTGCCTCTTCTAGAAGTTTGAATAATTGTGATGGACGACTCTCTGCCATCTTATCAGGTAATACAGGGCCTATGGGTTTAGGTTGAAAAGGATTAACAGGTTTTGTTGGATCTTCGGGTAACTCATCGTCATCTCCACCTAAAGCAAAATTTTTACGGGTCTGTGCTATGCCACCTGTTTGACCAAAGCCTCTTTCAAATGATTCTGAATATTTAGAATAAAATTCATTAACTGCATTATTGTAATCTTCTTCTGTAAATTCTAAGCCTTGATCTTCTTTTAGTTTTTTCTGTTCATCTATGTATGTAGCAAGTGATACACCACCTGATACTATGGTTTTAGGATCAGTTAATATTTCTGCTCCAACTTCTTTTATACTTGCTGTTTTACCCTCACCTTTAGCTAATGCCTCAAATTGTTTGCTAGCACCTTTATCTACTCTATCTGCTATACTAGTTCCTCTTAAATCTTCACCTACACCTGTACCTTCAGGTAATCCAACTTTTTTACCAAATCCAATTTCGTCTCCACCAAATATTCCATACTTAGATCCACCATAACCAACTGGTTTGATACCCTCAAACTTAACATAAGGTGCAGCTGTTAGTGCTAACTTTACTGGATCTATTCTACCTGTTGCTTTTGCTGAACCTGCTGCATAGATTAGTGGAGCATATGGGCCTAGGAAAGGAGCAGCTACCATTAAAGGTTTAGCTATTTCTTTTGGTACTAATTTTTGTGCTACCTTTACAAAAGGTTTTGTAACTTTTCTAAAAGTTTTTTTAAGAAAACTACCAAGGCCATATTGTTCTCTAGGCACTAACCCCAGACCTCCGTCCTCGTATAGTTGTCTTTTCATCATTGTTCTATTGATTGCCATAATTATTCATCTGATGCAGCACCTAGTGGTGGCATCTCCGCTACTTTAATTTTAACCGATCTAGTAACATCTTCTCTTACTGTATCTGTTTCTGGGTTTGCAATATCATCTTCTGCCTCTTTGTCAGAAGAATACTCATAATTTGTTTTTGTATTTCTTAAAACTATCTCAGCCTCACATTCAACAACAGGCACTTTTTTGCCGTTTATTGTTTCGTAGCGAACTGAGCCTGGTTCTTTAAATGCCATAATCTAATCCCTATTCAATTGTAACATAGATAAAATTACATGCAATCTATCTGCAGTGGTTGCCTGTACTTTTATTTGCTCATTTTCCGTTAATATTAACGGATTTGTTAACAAATCTATAGTAGTATTTGCTCCAACAGCCTTGCTTTTAAATAGACTAAACACATTTCCTGTTGTGTTGAGCACTTCAACCTGTATAGCATCAGCAGATCCTGAGTCATTTGACACTATAAAAGACTTGATAATAGCAGTTGTAGCCGCTGGAACGGTAAAAATACTAGTATTTCCACTAGTTGTCAAATCTGCTTTTACGTTTGTATATATATTAGCCACCTAAAAACCAGGTAAATCGCTCCTGCTCCTCTTTTAATTCATTTAAATAAGTAGAATTTAGTTGTTCTACAATACTAGCCAATGATCTATTGATCTGTTTCTGGTTTGATACATCATATTGTTGTTTTGGTTCTGGTACTCTTATTGTAATCTTAGCCATTATCTTCTACCATCTGGTTGTATATCTATCTTAAATGTGCCAAATCTCCATGATTCACTAGCCGCATCATTCTCGATTTTAATATTTACATATCTACCTCTAGCACGTGTGTCTTTTTTATTCGTTGAAGAGGTGATTGTAAACGGACTTAATGAGGTAGTTGTTTGAGATTGTTGAGGAAACCTTTTCACCGCCATTGTAACTTTTGCATTTCCCTGTAGATTTTTAAAGTCTGGTATAAATCTTCTAACAGCTAAGAAAAATTCTCCTTCTCCCATCTGTGGGTTAGCTATATCAAAATCAAAAGATTGTATGAAAGAGGTAACAGTTGTTGTAGTTCCATTTGGATTAACCTGATCGGTTCCCACCTCATGTTCAAAATAGGTTGTTTGTCCTAGACCTGACTCACCCACGATTACAGGAAAAGTTCCTGATGCAGAAGAATCATATTTTGTAGCAAAAGGATTTTGATATACTGTTGCATCTATCCAAGAAGTTCTAGCCTCTGTTCCCGTATACCAAGTATTTTCACCATAATTATAAACAACATATTTATCATTATAATCTGCACCACTTGAAGGATAATACCAAATAACTTCTGTATACAAATTGTTTAAACCAGCATATACTTGTTGGCCTTTTGTTGTATCAAAATTATCATATACAAAATCCTCTACAGAACAAGGAAGAGATTTAACCGTACCATCAAATAAAAAGAAACCTTTTGCTGACATCCAAAAAGCGGCACCATCTATTTCAACTGCAGCATTCTTACCTATGATACCACAGTTTGTACCAACCTGTTCAAAACCAAATGTAAACGGTGCTCCTACAAATTTCATTGTATATAGAGCGTTATCTGTCCATATCAAAATACTTTCTTTGGCTTTTGTTGCAGCTAAAATTTTTGTACCATCTTGTAATCTTTGAGAACCTGCTGTGTTAGTAGCAGTTGGTGTATAAGTGTTGATATCTTCTCTGTCAGAAAATCTTATAAACATATCATCTTGTGTTGATGTAGTTCCAATAGTTGTTTCTGTACCTAAATGTATCAAGTGTCTTGTTGTTGGAGATATTAAAGTAACTCTACTAGCTGTGGGATTATTACCTGTTTGAAAATTAGATGTTGTTGTAGATGCTCTTGTTGTTAAAGGCGACCCTGCTCCAGCATTCCATGTAAAAGTTTTACCATTTGCAACTGTTGCAATTAATACTTCTCCAAAATTACTTAACGACCATAATCCAGGTTCTAGTGATACACTTGATGCAGAAGCTGCCTCACCCCAGTTACCTGTGCCCCATGTATCAATACCCCAACCATAACCATATGATTGTGCTCTTGGGCCTACAGGTTCAAAAGGTTTTATGCTTAAACTACCGCCTGTAGATACAGTTGCGGTTGCATTACTAGATTGTGTGATTGTAAATGTTCCTGTAGTGGGCACTGTGATAACTTGAAAATTCTTATCTTCAAAGTCAGAGTTTTGATAACCTGTACCACCTGGTAAAGTAACATTATCTAATTGTACGATATCTCCAATAGATAAACCATGTGCAGCTTTAGTAATTGTGCATGTAGCTGAATTATTTGTGGTTGCGATAGTTGCAGATGTTAAAGTTGTTTTAAGTGGTGTAATGTCATGTAACTGACCTTCAAAATAAATAAGTAAAAATTTATCTGTACCTATAGCAACATATCTATTACCATCTAAATCTACAAAAGCGTGTTGTGCTCTAGATACTCCCACTATTGTATCTGTTACAAGAGATGACCAACCACCAACCTTTTCTGGAAGACCATATCTAAATCTTACATTGTCGGAATCTACCCAACTATTTTCAGCACCTACAGATGTATTTTGTTTGTCAATTCCAGGTTTGAATTTAAAATCAATTAGAGCCATACGTTAGACCCTATATTTTGTCTTTGTATACCCAACCTCTAGTTGCATTTACATATACCAAAGTAAAAGCGGAGCCATTTGCACTGACTACTAGATTAGAAGCTGCACCTAAGATATTAGATCCATTTCTAGCAATAGTTAAGTTATTAGAAGCAAAATTATTACCACTATCTATAAACGTAACTTCATTACCAATAGCAGGTGATGCGGGTAAAGTTACGGTTACTGAACTACTTATACCACCACCAGAGGTATCAATTAATAATTGATCATTATTAACAGCTGTGTAAGCACCAGGAACTGTATAATAACCTTTTGTCTGTAATTTACCTGTAATATTTGTGCCATCAGAATATAAAATAGTTGTTGATCCTATAGGTAAAGCTAAACCTGTTCCCGATACAGTTTTAACAGTTAATGTGTAATTGCTAGATGATCTAGCTGTAGCATCCTCTACTATGAATACTCTTTCTGAAGAGTCTGGCATGGTAACTGTTCTGTTTGCATTTAATGTGCCAGTTAATTTGTAGTATAGATTCTTACCATTTGCTGTAGCGTGATTTGCTAAAGATAAGGCAACATCACCAGATCCTACTGCCAATGATATATAACCTGATGCTGCTTGTTCTAATATCTGTAAATTTGTGTTTGTAATTGTACCCCAGGTACCTGACTTCTCACCTGTTGTAATTAGTTCTAGTTTTAAATCACTTGATGTACTCGATGCCATAATTCTCCTATGGGTTTAATGGGTCTATTGGAACCCATGTCCCTGTTGCGTTTGGATCTATTTCATTCCATGATATCACAGAAACACTACCACTTGCAACATTAAATCTATTGCCTGTAACATTGGCTCCAAATCCAACTAATGTATTTCCTATGTTTATATTGACTCTTTTGCCGTTAACAGATACTACCACATTTTGTATACCTACTCCAGCAAAAGTTGTTGATGCGAAAGGTGTTTGCTCCAAATAACATTATGGTATCTCCGTCCAGGTTTGTGTTGCATTTGTAGGAACACTTTCCCACATTCTTAATGTAATATCAGAATCAGCTACGTTTAATCTATTACTATTTGGTAATACCTTAGCTTTAGCAAGAATACTAACTTCAGTTGTACTAATATTTAATCTATTACCTGTTATAACAGCAACTGCATTAGCTTTAGCTACAGCAGTGCCAAGTGATATATTTAATCTACCTCCTACAACACTAACATTTGCTTTTCCTATAGTAGTTATATTTCCAACGCTAATATTAGATCTATTGCCAATTATGGTAGGAGAAGCACCCGCTTTTGTTGTAACACTATTTATTGATACTTCAAATTGATTACCAAATACAGCAGCAGTATTTGGTATAGAGGCCTGAACACTACTAATTGTTAGTTTTAACTGATTGCCTGTTAATGCAACTAATGCTTTTCCTACGATAGTTGAATCACCTGTTGATATATTTAATCGTTGACCAGTAATTGAAAAATTAGCATCTGCTGTTTGTGTTACATTTCCAATTGATACATTTATTCTTTGACCTGTTATACTAACAAATGCATTAGGATTAAAGCCTACATCAGAGAAGGCTGCTGCCGAAAAGGGGGTAGCACCGAAGTACATGCGAGATTACCTCGCGGTACAAGCTATATTATTATTTCCTACAGCTGTTTGTCCTATAGCTAAATAAATGTGTCTATTACTACTACCATTTACTCCAGCATCAGTTGATACAACTCTAAATCCATGTGAAAGTATATCTATAACATATTCACTTGTACTTTCTGCGTTACTAAGATTTGGATAAAGCATGTGATTATTAGGATTAAAACCATTCCTTTTGATATCAACTAATCTCCAACTTTGAGTTGCAGCTACATTTTTAATTAATAGAAAAGTTGGTTTAAATCCTAAATAAACATAAGGATCTCCAGCTACTCCATTGCCATAATATTGTCCTATTTTTTGATATCCAGTAATATTTTTAAAACAATAAGCTATAGCATCAGCATTATTACCATAATGAGTTTGTTTAAAAGTAAAAACTGAACTTGTTGGTGATGTATTATTCATAAATGTGCTTGAACTTTCTGTAGTAGTGTCATTTAATATTAATCTTTTATTATTTCCTACATTTTCTACATAAACATCCCAATTATAATTGTCAGCTAAACTTTTAATTATTATCATTTTAGGTGCAGCCCCTAAACCATGACCTACAGTAATATTACCACCACTGTTTCCTACATTAAATTTTACAATGCTAAATCCTGCTGTTGTATTTGCAGATACAGTTGATGTCACAGAACCATCTGAATTAGATGAACCTGAAGAGTTTGCTGCTTTCCAACACCATGCAACATAATTATCACCAGTATCGTTAATATTATCTTCGGCTCCTATGGTAAATCCATTTGTATCAAAAGAATTAAACCATGTGCTATCTCTTGTAACTTCTGCGTTAGTTATATTTTGAGATAATCCTTTTGTTGCTCCTCTTACAGCATCAAAACCATAGTGGTTTATGGTATCATCTCTTTCTTTTATCCATACCCAATCTGGTTTCATATTTGCACTTTCATCAAAAGTTATTCCTCTTGATGCTGTTGAATTACCAGCATAAAGTTTTGTTCTAAAATGATCTGTAGATCTACTAATTGTTGAATAAGCCATATTATTCGTTTAACCCCTTTGTACATAACGCAGTATAGCCCGCTGGGACATCGTACTCAAAAGTCCCAAGATTTGATGCATTAGTTCCTGCACTAGATACTGCCGTTGATCCAAAATAACCGTTACCAAAGTTTGCTTGCCAAGTAACATTATTTCCACTACTGCTATCACCTACTGCAAAGTGATAAACTCCTTCAAAACCAGTTGGGTCTATAGTCATATATTGTGATGGAGTAGCAGATGACCAAGTATTACTAGCAGACCATTGACCATTTTTTCCAAAATAAACTCTGTTATTATCAGCATCTAAAGCTACCATTAATATATCTCCATTAGACCAGTTTGCGTGTTGACCAGTGGCTGTATATCTTGATCCGTTACTTGAATAAAAATTGCCACCATTATAATCTCTTAATCCCCAAGTAGCAACGCAATATTCATAATATCCACTAGAACTTAATCCTAAATTTTGATTTATATAATGACTATCAACTATGGCTATTGCTCCCTCATTGGCTGTGCTTTCTGCACTTTGTTTAAATTCTGCATAAAATTTTCCTGAACTTACACCTAATGTAGATACACCAGCACTACCTTGCGAGTTAGGCGATTGACCAGTAGTAGCACCATTACTAAACGTTGTTGTTCCTGCTCCAGCTTTAAATAAAGTATTAAGTGTTGCAAAATTATTGCTTGGGTTATCAAGTGTAGGAGTTAATGTACCTGCTGTTAAAGTAAAATTATTACCATTACCACTATCATCATTTACAGAGTTATCATCTTTAAACATAAAATAACCATTTGTTCCATAAGAAACACTAGGAGCAGTTTTTATTTTCCACTCTCCAGTTGTAGCATCGGTTAAACCAAAATCTGATGCAGCGTATGCTTGACCATCGCAAAAATGCACGTGGGTCATAATTCCATCATACAAATTGCTAGTTCCAGTTTCTCTACCTATATAATGTGATATTCCTGAAAGGTTCATAAAACTATCATAGTTTTGACTTGGATAAGAAGATGTACCAAAACTTGTTTCTTGAGTACCATTAACATAAACTTTTACTCTATCTGCTGCTGTGGATTGTGCAGAATCGTAAGCAAAAACAATATGATACCAAGCACTAGTATCTCTAAAAACTCTAGTTGTTTTTAAATGAGTTTGATAATCACTTGTATAATCATAATATCTTAAAATATCTGCACTATCAAATTGAAGCATAGAGTATTGATTACTACCATTGTTAGACGTCATAATATAATTTGAACCTAAATTTCCTCTTTTAAGCCAACCACTCCAAGTCCATTTTTTTCTGTTACCTGTTGATGATATACTTCTTGTTAAATATGTACTAGCCATTAGTTAAACTGTGCTCCTCCACTTGATCCATGAGATACAATAATATTAAACTGACGATCAGCTGTTTGGCCCTCTGCATCTGTTGCTCGTATAGTAAACGTAAACGTTGTTGTTTGCGTTGATCCTGATTCAGTACCAGTAATTGCACCTGTACTTGCATTTAAACTTGCACCACCTGGCATTGATCCAGATTGCACAGCAAAACTTGTAGCATTTGTTGCAGCTACTGTAAAGTTAATAGTTCCGCCACTTGAAACTGTTCCTAAATTTCCTGCTCCAGTTGTCCATGCAGGTGCATCAGATACAGTAAGTAAAGCTGTTCCTGATCTACATGCGATACCATCGTTATTTTCTAATCTTAAAAAGTATGTGCCGTCAACTGGTAATGTAAAGTTTGCGGTTACAGAAGTTGCACTTGTGAATGTTACAGAGTTTGCAGTCACGATCGCACCAGTTGATGAATTGATCGCATCAACAAAAGGTGGTGTCGAACTGTCTTTGAAATTTGTACCAGTAATGACCACGTTAGCAGCATTATTATCAATAACACTTGGACTAATACCAGTAATTGTTGGAAAAGTAACACCATCAGCAAAACTTAAAACACCCGAACCATT
>CEUT01002201.1_pt1 | contig 21483 bp, 14 predicted proteins | sample 531401 | NCBI WGS metagenome assembly CEUT01 (sample SAMEA2622821, study PRJEB7988) | marine metagenome | biome: marine biome (ENVO:00000447); feature: surface water layer (ENVO:00002042); material: "saline water (ENVO:00002010), including plankton (ENVO:xxxxxxxx)" | depth 5 m | reverse complement strand
ATCATTTGATAAGGCCTATAATCATTATACGCATTAGCTATACTTTCACCATCAGAAAGTGTTATACTACCATCGTTATTTACATCTAGTGTTTCACCATTATACCCATCACTTTTTAATGTTTGAATCATAGTATATAATGTTGTCCCTGAATTGAATATTTTATCACCATATTGTTCAGTTATCGGAGTACCAAAAGCAGTTGTTTCAAACTCTGGTTGTTCTGAGTTAACAAAAACTTGGATAGTCTGGCCTGTTTTTAATACCGTTTCGATATCTTCCGACTCAAAGAAAGTAGCACCGGCTTCGAGTCCTTCTGTAGGGTAAGCTGCATTAGATGGATAAAATCCACCGTTTATTTCAGTACCGTCAGGTAGTAATATTTGTCCGCCTTCATAAATTAATGCAGAAGTTACACCGAATCTTACTGATTCTATCTGTCCATTAAAACTATCAAAACTTTGATTAAGATATTCACATTCTTCCCAAACATTTTTACCAGTAAAGTCTGGTCCTAAATATGTAATATTATTAACTCCCGGACTTAAAGTATATCCCAAAGATTGGTAAAAAGTACCGTATTCAATATCAGTTGTTTCTACAGGAGGTAATTGTTCTCCGGGTGATGTACCTTGATAAATATTATTGGGTATAAAAAGTTGTCCTTGTATAAATAAATACATTATAAATGCACCAAATTCAGAAAATTGTACACCACCTTGAGAAGTAGGTAAAGAAATAAGTGTTAATTTAACCCAATCATTCCAGCCTCTATCTAAAAAAATGTCCCATTGAGCTTGTATATGTGGATTCAGATATAAATTCAAGGCAACCTCTTCTTCAGTAGCACCGTAATTATATGACCACTCACCTGTTATAGGTGCAAATAATTGTAACGGATGACTAAAACCATTGTATCCTTCAGAATTTAATTGTTGTTCATAAAGTGCATTATAACTATTTACAATTTTATGTAATGTTAATATATTTTGTGTTTTTTGTGCATCTAAAGTATCATTTGTATCTGCTAATATTTCAGATAATCCTCCTGGTTGTAATAATTTTTGAATTACATTAGGTTTATTTTCTACATTATAAGTTAAAGTATCTAGTGCATCATTATAAGTATCGTATACCCATCTCCATAAAACTCTATCAACAAATTGTTGTGACAAAGATTGAATGTATTGCCAGTTTTCAGAATTTACAGAAATATCATAATCTGCTAGATAAGAAGAATAGTTTGACATCAATACATTGTTTGCATATCCAAGTGTTGTATCTTCTTCAATTCTATTAATATCTATACCATTTGAAAAATAAAAAGGATAATGTCCTTCTTGTGATGGTGGTTCAAAATCTATGTTAGGATTCCCATCTGGTTCAGATACAAAATAAAATAAACAATTAGGTCCTACTATTGGTGTATATCCTTCAGGTGCTGGTGGCCCTAATGGTGAGAATGTATCTTCAGGTAGTATTTGAAGTGAATTTTGTTCATCTATAAAATTTTCACCTTGTATATACAAATCACCAGTTTGTTTTACTGCAGACAATGGTCCTAAATGTTGTCCCCAACCTTCACCAGGTACACCAGTCAAAACATATCTACCACGCATAATTAATGCGTGTTGTTTTTTCAAAGGAGTTATACTTGGATTGTTTATAGCATTATCTAGTGCAGCTAAATTTTGTTGAAATGTTTCTGTGTTGTGATTTGTAGGAAATCCTTTATCATCATATGTGTAAACACCTGCAAAATCATAGTCTTGTATAAAAAATTGATTAATTGTTAAAGTAGTATTTGAAACTCCTATTTCTTTCCATCTTTGTTGCCACTCTTGAAATTTCACAACACCTTTTTGATGTGTTAAACTAGGAAATTCAGCTAACTCCGGCCAATTTTCTGTAGATTCAAAAAGAGGATAATCACCGTATTCATCTACTAAAGCTTGTTCAGAAGCATTGTGAGCTTCTATCATTTGTATATTAGGTAAATCTCCTGGATGAAATCCAGAGTTTGGAAATCCTTGTGAACTATTATTAATATTATGTGCTTTAATGAAAGGAAATATTCTAGGTATTCTAAAACCTAATGTTTCATCAAATGGAAACGGGTTAGGAGGTAAACTTGGAGGCGGAACAACTATCCAAGTAAAGTCTGCAATTCCAGCACTCCCGTCACCATAAAATTCTTCAATTGGTCTTTCTTCACCATTACCATTAGTTAGATTTAAATATTCCTCTGGTTCTTCTGTAATTCCGTTTGTTATCCATGCAGCTATATCAGGTCTTCCTACATTTACCCATTGAACAGAATCAAAGGCAGTGAGAGAGCCATCACCATCTATATCAAATTCTTCAATATATTGTGGAAATGGTAGTCTTAATTCAAAAAGATATTTGAATCCAGTTTTTAATTCAGTTAGACCACCAATCCAACCTAGATTATTATCATTTTCTGTAGTTTGTCCAGTACTAATTATTTGACCTTCAATCTGTTCATATTCACTAATATATTTTATATTATTAGGAATATTTTCAGTACTAATTGTTAAGTTTACAAAATCCCAATCGTTTAAAAATTGGACATTTTGAGCTTTTATTTCACGACTCTCTCCCGTAATAGTTATACCACTACTTTGATAAAGAGGAGCACCAACATCAGGACCGTCAGGTATACAATCATCAAAAGAAACAGAAAAAGGTGTTTTTCTAAATGGTATTATAGGATTAGGTACACCATATGGTAAAACAAAGTCAAATAGACTTAATGGAGTGCCCCCCATAGCAGTACCACCATTTGGGTCATCGTATGATAATTCTTCATCATAAACACCAAAAGTTGAATTTGGAAATGTTCCAAAATTTATTGGTGTACCATTTTTTGTTACTAATCTAAAATCGTTTAGAGGATTACCATTTAATCCAGGTCCAGGGTCAATGTGACTCCATGTTTGAGCAATCCAATACATTCTATAATCTGTTTGTATTACTTCTCCATTAGTGAAATCATGCAAATTTATTTTAGTCACAACAACAGGTAATGATGGTGAAAGTAATTTATATTTTCCAGTAAAGGGTCCGCCACCTCCACCATAATAAGCAATTAAAGGTGGAATTCTAGTAGCAAATTGTGTAGTATTAAAAAAATTATTCAGCCCTAATTCTCTATTGTGAGCAAATAAGGCTTGTAAAGGTGATGTCCAATATCTTGGATTTAAAAATATTTCAGCAGGATGAGATGAGAGAAGTTCTGGAAAATCTATATCAGTCTCTTGATTCCATTGGTCCTGTGATACGGCTCCCCAATCAAAACCTCCTTCAGCTACTAATGGATTATTTAATGAAGTTTCATAATTATCTTCTCCATATCTATTTATAATATACCCAGGACACTCAATACCTGTTTTTATCAATGCTTGATAATCAGGGTCATTGAAATAAGAAAAAATATTAAACGTAGGAGGATATATTTCACCAGGTTCATTTGAAGGTATTGTTGTTGCACCATCAGGGAAATAATCTCCTACTGAACCTACTTCTATTATTTCTCCACAATCAACTCCAGTTATTATTAATCTTGCTGGACTGGAATCTCCGCCACCAGAGCCGCCGCCACCATCGTCACCGCCTCCGCCACCACCTTCTCCTGGGTCTGCCATCATTAAATTGTAATATGGAAATTTATGTATCATATCTAATAATTATTGTTAAGTCACTATTTTTATCTATTTTTACTGGTCTAGGAAAATTTGCTATCATTAATGGTACAACTGATGGGTCATAAAATAAGTAATCATCATCAGGGTCATCTGTACCCATATTATCCACTATTCTATTAGCTAGAATTGAAGGTCTTTCTTTATACAATGCTAAACCTGTTGCATAAGGTGACCAATCATTTAAACTACCTGAAATTGTTGTTTTTAAGTTCGAAGTAACTTTACCATTTTCAATTTCAAACACACTTTGATTATTTGTAGAATTAAATTCGTGTGATTTTATTTTTAATGTAATTTCATTTTGATAAATTGTTTGTGTTGAATTAAATGTCATATTATATTCACCAGTCCCAACATCAGTATAATGTATATCTGTTGAATTTGCAGTCGGTGTTACTGAACCTGACCAAGATGCAGTTTCTGTTAACATCACTACTCCAGCTTCATAATGAATATTACCTACATAATTATCTGAAGAAGAAGGACTACTTACACTTCTAGAGCTGTGAGCATTAGTTGAAAACAAATTACCATTACCGTCATCAATGATAGTAATTTGTTTACTTGTTGAATCATCAGTTAGTATAAACGTATTTCTTTTTATTGTCTCACCAAAATATTGTTGAGGAATATAAATAACAGAGCCAGAAATATTAAATTTACTTCTATGCATATTTGTATATCCATCAAACGCATTATCATTATTTAAAAATTGATTTAAAAATTGATAATGACTGCCAGAGGTTGTAAATGTGTGCTTTCCTGGTATATTACTTAGGTCTAAAGACTCTGACCTGAATTGAATGGAGCTGATTCCAACATCATTGTTACCAAATTTCTGAGGTTTATGATAAACTACTTGTTCTCTTGGTTTCGATGCATATTCAACGCCTTTATAAAATGTAGCCATATCATTTTTCTTAGTAAGTTAAGTTTACTTTTATTGTTGTCTGTACTCCAAAGTTTTTAATAATTGGTGTAGAAAGTTTAGCAACTGCAACCAATCTACCATCACTTCTATGTAAACCTACGGTTGTAATAAATACATTAGGATTACCATACATTGATTTATGTCTTAATTTACTATCTGAACCCGAAACGAATGTTGGGTTAGTAGAAAAATTACATGCTTGTGGTGGAACGGTTAAGAAGTAACTTTTTTTGTTTTGAATTTGTGCACTTCTAAATCTTTGTTCTTCTGTGCCTGCCTGTCTCATACAATTTAATAATTTAAGTGCATTCTTAGAATTGTCATTATCATCAAGATTAGGTCCGAATCCTAAACTTGAAGTTGCAAATGTAAGATTTGTATTATCAGCATCAAAACTAGCAGTCATATTAACAATATTAGTATGACCTGGAATACTTGCAGACAATTCTGTGCCACTAAGTACCATAAAACCTGCTTCTGGATAATAGAAACCAAATGTTCTCACAGCAGCTGTAGCATTATTTGCCAAGGTTCCTGTAGAACCACTTACAACATTAAATTTTCTACCATAAATACTATTTGTTGTTGTATAACTAGTATCTTTACTATCATCAGTTAATTCAAGTATTCGAGAGTCTGAACCATCTGCTAATTTACCTTTTAACTTTAAAGTCCAATTACCATAATCTAATTCATCTTTAAATCTTGCTCTTTGAGCTACCAATACATAAATAAATTCATCTGCAGCTTGAGAGGCATAATGCACACCACTAGTACCTGCAGCTGATATTTTAAATCCTCCTGAAACTTCTCCTTCCGGTAATACTAAAGATGCAAACTGATTATATATTGCTTTAGTTTCTCCGATTAAAGTTTTGTTTCCTGTACTATCAACTACTTTAGAACCTGAACCTCCTCTGTGTCCGAAGGTTACAGCAAATTGTGTGGCCACACTTGCAGATTGTGGGTGTTTATTTGTAAGTGTAAAATAATAATCTTTATTTGATGCAGCTAAACTACCAGTATAAATTAAATTACTTGTCAATAATCCAGTATCACCAGTAAAATATCCTTTTGTAACTCTTGTTTGTGTTGTTAAAGGTGGACCTGCAGGTAAAATTGAACCTTGTGCTAAATTTACATTACTACCATTTGCACCTGGAGTTGTATTTTGTGTTGTGGTTGTTCTTGTTGATGTTCGTGGTGTTTGCATCGTTCCACCAGTGTTACTTACTGCACCACCACCACCACTACCATATCCTGGACCATTAGCCATATTTTACTCTCCTAAATTATTATGTAATAGCTGTTATATTTAATCTAAATGTTTTTGTTATACCAGTGTTTAGACTTATAAGTGAACAATCCATCACAGCAGTAACATTTGTCGGTTTAAATACCAATGAAAACGAATTACTACCTGGATTTAAATTATAAAATGCCGCATCTGCAGCTTCAATGTTCTGAAGATAAGAAACACTTTGACCATCTTCATTAGATAATGATTGTGGTGTCCATCCAGATGCTCCGTAATCTCCAGCAGATATACTTCCTAGTGCTGTAGCATTAGGGATAGTTAATTGATATTGTCCTTCACCATCACTTCCAATAATGTCAAAGTCAACTCGTACACCATCATTTTTTACAGCTGTAATTGTACCATCGATATCAATTATTTTAAAGTCTGTAGATTGGTCTACTTTCCAATAAGGAATACTTGTAACACCCTTTCCTAAAGTTATTAGTTTATTACGCATATAAAATTGACCTCTTGGTAAAGCTTCAAGAGATGGTAAATTTTCTATAGCTTCTCCATAAAAAGCAGAACCACTAGGATGGTCAGGATTCCATAGATTATAATCTATACCTGAATCTGATAAAGTAAAAAATTGAATATCAAGGCCTTGACCCTCACTTAACAATCTTCGTCCTTCTTTTGTTAAAACTGCATCAACTACGATTGTTGAATTATCTAAATATCCCATTAAATTTCTCCTATATTATGAAATGTAATATAACTAAACTGCATAAATGTTTTCATATATAAATATAGTTTTTTTTATATTTTCCTCAAAAAAAATTATTGTGTTTCACCTTGTACATCATCTGTTCTTATAACCTTTAGTTTTCCTTTACCTTTATTATCAATTTTTATACTATAGAAAGCTCGTGTAGTTAAATCTTCATAAGTTAGTGCACTACTATCATCTGTAAGATTTTGTAAAGCTGCATGTGCTAATGTATCGTTAAACAAACCATCAATTGTCGGTCCATTACCATCAGTATATATTTTTTTGTCTGTACTACCTCTGTGTTGATAACCCTCATAAATTCTCCCTAGATTCATATGACTATGACCTCCAAAAGTAGTTATATGATTTTGTGGTCGTCTAAGATTTGTATCTATTAGTTTACCGAAGGATGAACTATCTGTTGACACAAATTGTAAAGTAGTACCTAATTCTCTTTCTTGAATAACTTCAGCAGTTTTTACAATTTGTTTATTAAAAAAAGTAGATTCTTTATCGTAATCAAAAATTGCAAGTCCATTTCTTAAGGACCCTGATAAAAATTCTGTATCTCCAATCATTTGAAATACATCTTGTAATTCATAATATCCAGTGTTGAAATCATCATTATCACCTAAATCTGAACCCACAAAGTGAGTATCATTAACACCTTCTCCCCAAGATAATTCAGGCCTCTCGGAAAAATTTTTCTCAAAAGAATTTCTTACATTAGTAACATTATCGCCTTTATTTACATGCCATGGATATGCTGTTTGTTCAAAGTCTGCTTCTAGATTATTAAAAGTTGTTTCTTTCGGTAAAAATTCTTCACCAGGTATAAATGTAGTTGTATCTTGTAAACTACCTGCATTATCATTTACTTTTTCTACTGATGGTCGTTCTCTAAGAACTGGAGCTTTAATTCTTTGTGTATATGTAGGTTTTAAAACTATACCATCTATTAGTTGAGCTCTAGCAGGCATCAATCTTTTAGTACTTTCTACAAGAGATGAATTAAATATTCTAGAGACTGCTCTTTTAAACTTGTTTATTTGCACAGATATATTGTATTTAAAAATTAAATCATTGTTAAACTTATCTAAGTCTGGATAAGAATCTTTGTATTCATCTCTAGGGTCTGCAAATAAATCGTTAAAGTCTAGATTACCTAGATTGTCTTTTATAAAATCATTTATAACTTCTTGTGGTGACCTAGAAAAGTCAAGTTGTGGTGTGTTTATAACATCATAACTCAACACATCGTGATTTTGTTGTATTACACTTTCCTGATATGATAAATCACCTCTTAATTTAAATGTATCAGGTATAAGAATAGTATTATCATTGTATTGTAAGGTACCACCCCCATTACCATAAACTGGAAAGTTAAATGTCTCAATAACAGAGTAGTCATACCAAAATGATTGAGAGTTAAATAAATTATCATCTACGTCTATTGATGCATCAAAGTCTGGATTTACAGCTGTATCAATAATTTTAAAACTATCAGACCCTGACTTGTAATTTTCTTGCATAGGTAAATGATAAATTAATTCTTCTATTGAACTTGAAAAATGATTTCCAACAATACTTTTAGGATTATAAATATGTTGTTTGAATGCCCCGATACTTAAAGGTGTTTTCCATGCTCTAATTTCTCCTACCGACCCTGAATAATTAGGAGTAATGTGAAATTGATTGCTACTACCAGTTAACCAGTTTCTGTTAGCTCTCCCACCTGCTAATGTAGCACCATTTACTAATACATTACTTGAAGTTATGAATGTAATTTCATCTCCACTTTTTTTCCCAACTTGTATTTCATATTTAATTGTTTCACTAGGGCCAGTACCTACTGAAGCACTCCTTTGAAGTAGAATGTGTGTAAAGTCATTATCAAGAATATTTAAAAAAGGTGTTTCTGTAAAAACATTATTAGATGTAAGTGTATCTGAACCTTTATCAGAAGTGTTAAGTTGAAATTTAATTTTAGCTCTTTTAGTATTAGAAGAATTTTCTGGTATAGCTGTCAATCTCCAATGTGCATGTTGATTAAGAATAGCTGATGTTTTACTTTCAAATAAACTCATTGTATTTTCAGTAGGGGACATTTTAAACATGCCTTCAATACACGAAGCAGAAATACTAGTAGAAGAATTCCAATCAGTTTTTAAATCCATCTGAGGATGAACAATCAACGTATGTATTTTATCTGTCTGTTGTTCATATGTAACACTACTACTCATTTCTGACAATTTACCTAATGCAGTTATATCAGTATCATTTGATAAAAATGTTTGGTCATAGTGTTTTAAATTTTGGCCACTTTCTTTTATTTTTAATACATTAGAAGGTAATCCATAACAATTTAAAAGAGCTCTAATACTATTATCTGTACCTTTAGATTTATAAATGTAATGAATATTATTAAGTATATTATTAAATAATTTATTATTATATTCCTTTTGTTCAGAACTAAAACTTTCAAATAAACCAAACTTTTCAAGTAAACTCCCACTTGTTTCGGATAAAAAGTTATAACCTAATGAGTTTGCTAAAAGAGAATTAAATTTAGGTGGTACCATATCATAATCAGAAAACCCTAAATCAAAAACTCTATAAAAATCATCCACGAGTACTTTATATTCATCAAAAAATTCTCCCATCATATCAACATATGTTATCATATCTTGATTACTACTTTCATCTTCTGTTTGAAGTAATGAAGGTATATTGTTATATAATCTGTTTATATTTTGTGTATCAAACTCAGATGCAGAATCTATTAATCCATTATACCAACTTGTAAAGTTAGAAGAGGAGACAGAATATAAATTTGAAAAAGGTAAAAAATTGATAGGATTAGTCTCTGTTATTTTTATATCTGTTATGATTGCAGATGTTGCTGAGCTTGTTGGCTGTAAACTTATGTTAAACAAATCTCCTTTCGGTACAAAACTACCAGTAACTACCACCCCATTAACAGGTGTTGTGGTTACTAACTCTGAGTAGTCTCCGAATGCTTCTATTCTTGAACCTGTTATTGACTTACCACTTTGTATTATTTTAACCTGGTCTGTTCCTGAGTCCCAATTAGTTATAGGATTAGAATTAGGTAAAGAAATACCATATGTGTCTTCTGGAACCCAAAAAGATGCAGATGATTTAAATACATATTTAACATATTCACTTCCAGTAGCATTTGGTTGTAAAATAATTTCTGTTTTTAAACTATCTTCTGGATATCTAATTTTTGATGCTACTTGATTATTTTTTATTTTAAATCTATTTTCGAATGAACTTGATGCTCTCATTAGAAATGATAAGTAAAAAGAACCGGAAGAATTATTAAAATTATTTTCTACTTTATATTTACCTGCTGTAAGGGGTATATCTTTTTCTGAAGACGCGGATATGAAATACACACTCGGAAACCCTTCATAGTCAGTTTGTTTTTTTACCTCATTAGAAGCTACCAACGGTTCATAATCTACATAATTTTTCCCTAAACTCGGTGTTGCAGAACTTGAATTATTATTCTGATGGTCGTAATACAAAAATTTTTCATAATCAGTAAAACCATTAATAATACTATACATTTCTTTAAAATATTGTTTTCTAATATTTGTTACTGAAGTTTGTGCATCTGGAGAAAAATCAGATGTATCTGGAGTGGTTTGACCTTGTGAATATAGTGATTTTGAAATTTGTGTTTGGATAGATTCTATCGTTTCTAGTTTTGTTTTAAAATTTTCTAGTCTTTTTTTAGCAGAACCGAAAAAAACAAAATTATCAAAGGTATTATAATTTACTAATCTCTCTTGATAAGAACTTGATAATATTGTTGTTGTTTGTCTTTTTCCAACTGAACCACTTAATTGATTAAAATTTTCAAAATCTTGGTTTTTAACTTCAGTTTGATATGGTATTGTTACTGAAAAATCTGTCTCTAAGGGTAGACCGAATTTTTTTATAACAGGTGGTCTTTTACCTGCATAAAAAACTTCTTGATTTAATAATTCAGATTTTATTATTAAAAAATTAATTGTATCTAATTTTTTTATTTCAGACGGAAGTGCCTCATTTAATTTGTAAACCATATGATATGCACTAACATCATTCTGGTCTTTTGTAACATCTACTTCAAATAATAAATTTAGAACAGGTATGTATTTACCTTTTCCAACATCTACAACTAAATCAAATTCACTATCATTTATTATACTTGTTGAAATATTTTTTATAGCTGTAAAAATATTAAAAATAGGTGTTTGTCCACCTTGATTACCAGTAAAAGGATTAAATAAATTAAAGTTACCAGACTGATAACTTTCAACACTATTATCAATTAAACTTACTTGAACTTCTTTCTTAGAATTAGCTATTTTTTTAACAAAAAATCTAATACCACCAGGAGTTAATTGGGGAAATAAACTACTCATACAATTGTCTCCGTTTGTTCCTCTTCTTCATCTAAATTTAATTGAGCTAAAGCTAAATTTGTAGCAGTCTGTAGTAATAAATCCCCAAAAATAGCATATTTTATTTTGAATTTACTATCTTTTAAAAGTGTAAAATTTGGAATATTTTTTAATATTTCAAATACTTCTGATAATTTTATAGCATACTTTTGTTGTGTTCTAGGGTCATCAGGTTGAAGTGCATCAAAAGGTACAGGAGTTATTTGTGTTTCTCTTATTGTTTGTAAAGTTTCGTGTTTAAATGGTCTATGTTTAGCTCCTACCATATAAGTACCTTTATGGGAATGGAAATCTCCAAAGTAAAATTTACCAGTACTTGGTTGTAAAAGTAATGGTTTTCCTGAGTTTAATGTAATAATAAAATTATCGTCTTCGTCAAAAATGTGTAAATCAATAAAAGATGCATTTTGATATTTATTTATACTTGTATTATTAATACCCCATTGTCCAGTTGGTTGTTCACCTAAATTATGAAAGAAAATTGTAGCAGTAGGGTCAAAAGAACTATTGTCTAAAATTATTTCACTTTGTTCATCATCATAAATGTTTATTATACTTTCACTCATTAACTTCCTCCTATCGGTGGTATTGGGTCATCCTCACCAGGTGGAACTTTATCAAAATCCGGTAGTCCAGTGTCGTCCATAGGACCTTGATATCCACCACCAGGATTAGGATTATTTCCTCCAGAGTAAGAACAAGTACCATCATCAAATGTAGCATCCGGATTGTAATTAATTGCATCTGGGTCTGTACAACCTAGTATATCTTGATGCCCTTGCAATCTTCCTGCTGTAAATCCACTTTCATAACCAACTAATCCACCAGCAGCAAATGATGGGTCATCATAAGTATCACCGGAATTAGGAATGTTATCAACGGGCCTTCTACCTAGAATGGCATCTATTTCACTTCTACCTGCTATTTGACCTGCAGTAAATGATACATCATCAAATCCATCACCATCATTGTCGACTTTAAATAAACTAGAGTCGAGTTGTTCCATAGCAGTTACCCATTGTTTTATTTTTTTCACTTCTTGAATAAGGTCTTCTATCCCTATTTTTATATTATTTGTATAGTAAGTTTCTAAATCATTTATTGCCTGTATCATATTTGTTATGGCACTAGTTATTGCTTCGTGACTATGATTATTTGGTTCTGCTGTCAGCCCTTCATTAAGACTTGTTAAAGCAATTTGAAAATTATTTGCTAACTCAGTTGTAGTATTGTTAGAATTTTCTAATATTTCAGGTAAAGTATTTTGAACTGCAGTTATTAATTCATTGTATAGTTCTTCTAAAATACCACTTATCTTCAAACCATCTACGAAATTTCTCATTGTACTTGTTGAAAAAATAGGTATTTGACCATTTAATGTTAAGTCTTGAATATCTTTAGCAATTTGAAAATGAGTTTTAGGATTAGTTGCAGTTAAATTGATAAAATTAGCTGCATTAACGGTCGCACCTAGTTCAGCCCTTAGACCTGTAATAAACTTAAATGTTATATTATTATTATTCTGATTATCTGGAATCGTTTGTAGACTATTTAGACGCCAAGTTACAATTACTTTATTTAATTGCTCTTCTGGATTTGGATTTTGTGGAATAGTGAATGTATTTTGGAATCGTCTCCATGTTAATTCATCAGCATTGTCAGACCATGTCTCTAAATTTTGTGTTGGGTCAATAAATTCATTTGCATCAACTACTATAGTAGATGAAAATCCACTTTCATAAACAAACTCAAAAGTTCTTGCAAATAATTTGTTTAAATTTGCAGTAAATCCCTCACCTTTACAAGCCCAACAAGAAAATGTTATTGTCTGGTTAGGTACAAATACAGGATTTGAAAGTTCAATATTGTAATAATGATTTGAATTACTAGATGTCCTTAATACATACGGAGAAAAACCAGGATTTTCTTTTACTATTATATCTTGTGTTACATTTGGATTGTCTATGCTACCTATAAAGGTACCTGGTCCTATACCTCCACCGAAATCACCATTAGAAATTATGTTATAACCTATTGTAGAGTTGTAACCGATTGGTATAAATTCTTTTAAATTGTTCCAAGTATCAAAAAAATTATCTATTTTTTCCTGTAAGTCACCTGGTAATAATTCTGATACGTCTGTATCTTCAATATCTTCTAGGATAGGTCTAGCAACAGGTCTTCTTCTTACCCCGACAGGTAAAAACTGAGATGTATTATCCCAAAGTTTGTATTTATCTTGTACAAATGGTTTAAATCCTAATTGTGCTAAGTCTGATTCTATTTTAGATAATGCACCTTCTGCATCAATACCATTATCAGTAAAATAATTTGAAAATTCTGGATTTAAAGTTGCCCAATCTTCACTACTAAAAATCCTTCTAAATGCATCAGGTGCTAAAATAACTTTTTCAAAATTATTAATTTCTATATAAGGCATAGGAAATGGAAGCCATTCAAATCCTGTTACATTTTGTTCTAAAAGTTTTACTTTTATTGTTTGTTGTGGTTCATTCCCAGCTAATTTATAGGCAATGTAATCTATTATAAATACGTCATCAGGTTGGCTTGAAAATTCATCATCAAAAACAACCATTATTTCATCAGTATTTCTACCTTGAAAAACTTTACCATCTTTTAAAGTTTTTTGAAACCATCCTCCTTCTTTTTGCATATACCTAAGGTTACGAGAAGGATGTCTTGGTGGCATTTCTTTATTACCAACTATTATTTGTTGTATATCTGCTGCTATATCTGGTCTATTAAAATTAATCCACGTATCAATATCTTGTAAATCTATTTCACCGTCAGAACTACCTTGTTTATTAATATCGTAATCTTCAAACCATACAGGATACCAATCTTCTGAATTTATTTCTGAATCTGTTGGAGGTATATAAGCTAAACCACTAAGAGATTTTTGAATAACTCTTAAATAAGTTGGAAATTTAGTTAATTCTTGAGCTATATATTCAGAAATTCTATCTTTATAAGCATTAAACTCTGCTAAATTTTTGTATTGGTTAGCCATTTTTATCTCACTAGTTTAAATTCAAAATCATTATCATATATTCTTTCTTGTTCATCATCATATTTTACTTTTATAAGTATTTTGTATGTTCTATCTGGATAGAAACCATTCATATATTCTATAAAATAATTACTTTTTGAATCACAAGATAATTTCGAATTATCTGAAAAGTCTATAACCTTTTCTCCTGTTGCAACATCAACTATTGCATAAGAACCACTACCCTCAGGTATAAAGGAACCCGAAGCTATATTAAATGAATTTGTAAAACTTTTTTGAATAAATTGTGCACGTGCACCTATTCTAAATTTTGGTATATCTGTTTCTCTATATTTATCATTTAAAGCTATTGTATAAATAAAATTATCAGTATTACCTGATACATCTAGTTGTGTTAATGAACCTGTATTTGAACCTGTACAAGGACTATGACCGTCCCATCTTGCCTCTAATCTAGGAGCATAAATTGTGTGTGTGTTTCTTGAGAAGAATTTTAATTTACCAAATGTAGTTTCATCTGTTTCTTGACTTAGTTTAAAATTAACTCTCATTCCATAGTTTTCTTCTTGTCCTTGTAACCACATATTCACCATATCGGTTACTTCAACTTCAATATCAGGTGATTGATTTGAAAAAGTTTGTAAAGAACCACTTTTACCATATACTGATGCTCCTGCATTAGCCCATGGTACTTCTGCACCACCTTCTGGGAAACTTCTATTATTAAAACTACACCCATTTGTAGTTTTAGGGTCGTCACCAAACTTACCAGTACCTTCAGTCCAAGATTGTGATATTGGTTGGACAGCTATTTTGTAATCAGCACTCATATCTGAGTTACCTTGAGCTTCAAACATTCTTAGAAAAAATTTAGCATCACTAGGTATTGTACCATCAACAATTGATTGAGACAAGGTGTTGAATCCAGTACCTGCAAAGTTAACTAATGCTCTTGTGTGATGGTCAAATGTTCTATTAAAAAATTCTTTTTTAATTTCTAGTATTTGGTCCCCTCCAAAGTTTTGGTCTGTGAAAGTTTCACCTGTTATTTTGTTTGAACCACTTGAAATCCAAGTATCTTGTGTTGGAAAAATAAAATAATGCATTATCTAACAACTCCTTTTATATCAGTATTCATATTTTTTATCTCAAATACACTTGGGTCTACTGATGGTAACACAACTCCTCTTCCTTGAGGTGCTGTTTGTATATTAAAAAATTGTTCAAAATTATATCTATAACCATAATTTCGTTGATTTAAATTAATTTCATCGCCATCAATATTAATAGATTTACTATATAAAAATTCAGTAAAGGTATCTGGTGCAGTATTCGGTAATGAGAAATCTTTATCTTGTGTAAAGATAACATCATTTACTGCTTTTACTCCTTCAATCTGTGATAACAAACTTGTTATTTCTGTTGTATATAATGTTTCTTTAAATTGCATAGTTTTTATATCATAATGTTCTTTTATTTTTTCAATACATTTAGCCTTTATAATATTTTTATCAAAATTAGGGAATGATAAAACATCAAATATCACACCAAAATTAATTATATATCCTTCTAAAATTCTAATCTTATCTGTTAATAATCTAAATTGTGATAAGAAATTTTTTATATTCTGTCTAATTAAACTTGATGGTTTTATTAAGTTACCATTAAAATCATAAGAAAGTAAATACACATCAATAGTAGGTATATTTTGATTTGTACTTGTAAAAGATTCCAATTGTTCAAATAAACCTTTAATGTAACTTCTATCAGTATCTTTAAATGTTGCATCTCCAGTCAATTGATTATAAACAGAAGATAAATTTACACTTGCAAGGTCTTGCTCAGTAGAGAATCCTTGACTTGAACCTGCTTCTAATGCTTTAAATAGAATATCATCCATCAAAGTTTTTAATTTGTTTACGATACCTAAATTATCTTGTTGATACAATTCTCTACCAGTTGTACAATAAACTTTTGCAACACTTCCATATCGTGGTAACATAGATACTATTCTTGCCTCATAGTCTTCTTTAGTAACACATCGTTGTTGAGAAGCGAATGAAGCAATAGCATTCTGACGTATCTCCTCAATTGAATCACTATCTTTACCACCTAAAGCTGGTTCATTATTAGTTGCTGTTAAATTAGTAGTAGACTGGCCAGCTGGTATAGTTGTTACATTTGAGAATGATTTTAAATCATTTGCTGGTAAATTAGCTCCTGTACCACCTCCTACTCTATATTTAATAGTAAGAGTAATATTATTTGGTGATTCTCCTAAAGAAGCATAAAATTGACCCGTTTTAACATCAAGGGGTTCTGGAGAAAAATTAGTTTTAGGTAATGAGATACCTTCTTGTTCTATATCTAAAAATGTTGTTTCAAACACATTCCCATTTTTTCTAACACCATTACCAAAAATTAGAGCAGTCTTGTTATCTTCTTGTACCTCAACTATAAATCTTTTTGTAGATTTTACAAATGAAAGACTATATGGTACAGGTAAATTTGAATCATTTGAATCAGTATATGCTGAAACTCTGTTAGGGTCTTGTGCGTAGTATGTAGATATAGGTACATTTTCTTGTGCTAAATATTCAACTTCGTACCATACATTATTGTTATTATCCGTAACATTAATTATTTCTATCACATTTGTTTCAGGTAAAATTATTTTTTTAAATTGTTCTGGTTGTCCTACTTGAATAGATAATGTTTTTGTTTCCCCAGAAACTGCTTTAACTTCACGGGTAGCTGAAAATTTTTCAACTATGCCTGTTGACGTATTTATAGATTCTATTTTAAATGCCTCATCTATAGAAGAACTTATTGTAAAGTCTAAAGGTTCAATTGTTTCAAAAAATATATCTGGATTTGAAGTTGATGCTAGTTTAGTGCCTGGTTCAATAACTAAAAATTGACTACCATTAGGTCTTATATTATTTAAATCTGTAGTATCTGCATCTACCGTAAGAGTAAATGAAATATCAGCAAAACTAGGTACGATAGGTCTTGGTTTATAACCTGTTACTTTAGATAAATTTATTATATTTCTTCTATCTTCTGTTAATGGAAGAATCATTTCTTTAAAAGAATCATCGACATAATAATTCAATACATCACCAACATATGCATTTAATTCTAACAACATCATACCAGGAGATGTTTCATTAAAATCTTGATAAACATCTGGAAAATATGTTTTTGTATATTGTATCAGAGTTTGTTTTAATGAACTAAAATCTCTAGATAAATAATTAGTTATTTGTGGATTATAATCAGTTTGATAACTAGTTTTAGCCATTAATACCCTCCTGCTGCAGTAACTTCAACTGAATCAGTAATATTACTATTTCTGTAACGAAAATCTACTTTTATATTATATTTATTCCTATCTGATTGTTTTATAACTTTTACTTTATCTACAACTAAAAAAGGCATCCATCTACTGACCTGTGTTTCTATTTCTTCTTGTACGGCTGCTTGATAATCAACTTCGTCAAAATCCATAGGTTCAAACAAAAGATTTTTAAAATTTACACCTAAGTTAGGATGAAATAATCTCTCCCCTGGTTCTGTTTGGAATAAATTCTGTAGATTATCACGAACAGAATCTAGTGTATTGTCATGGAGAGCTTCATCTATTTTACCAAAACTAAATGGTAATCTAAAACCGACATATGTATCTGAATATTCACCTGGTGAATTAAATGTATCTTGTTTATCAATAAATGCCATTCATTATCCCCTAGTTTGTTTAGCTTTCTTTTCCATAGCCTTCAAAACTCCACTATAATTTTTTGTTAAGAAATCAGGCGGGTTATTTGGGTCAGCACCTACTGATGCTGCTAAATGTGCTGGTGAATCTTGTTGTCCCATACCCCCATATTGTTTAGACATAACTTCATTCATTCTACTTGAATCAAATGTTCCGCCTCCAAGAGTATCCCACTCTGGTTTAGTTTGAGCTGTTTCATTTAAAATATTGTTAATAATTGAATTACTTGAAAAGTTTTTTTTCTCAACTATTTTTCTTTTTTGTTTAATAGGTTGCTGTGTAACATTTTTTTGTACTGGTGTTTTCATCTCAGTAATAACTTCATTTATTGCCATAGCAACTTCTTCTCTAACAATTCTTCTTATTATTGTCCTAAGTTCTGATTTTTTCATACGGCCTCCTATAGTATAAACCTATTCATATATAAATATAAAAATTTGAGATTTTTACTTATTTTTTTACTGCCAAGGGGAAGGTACTGGTACAGGTACTGGTGGAGCTCCTGGTTGTAACAGACCAACATCAACTATTCCTGACCTAAACCATATATCAATTTTTAGTGCCATTTGAGAAGCATAGACAGATAAATCATTTGGTTTTGAAAACAATGGTGCTAGCAATAAAGGTGTAGAGGGAGGTATTGTTGGAGAAACACCACTACCCATTCCAGAACTGGGTCCTACTGGTAAAGGATAAGCAGACATTATTGCAATACCAAGTTGTAGTAAAGCAAGCTCAACAAGTGCAGATGCTTGTGTACCTGTTTTGTCATTTAATGAAGACAGGATACCTTTCATACTAGCTACACCAGCACTAACCCCTATAGGTTTAGGGTAGGTTAATCCATTAGCATAGTTACCTATAATATCACAAAAATCATTCCAAGATAATGACGTATCTCCGTTATTTGCTCTTTCACCGAGGTCGATTAAACCATCTTCAATTATTGATTTATCTAAGGCCATTATGTAGTTCTATTTCTTTGACTTAAAATTTCTGATAATGCTGTCTTCGTTTGACCGATAGTAGAAGATAAACTTGCAAATGCAGCTGCATTAACAGGTGGCCCTGATGGGCCTGCAGGTGTAGGATGTGTAATACTTTGTATATCTGTACAAAGTTGTGTTAAATGGTCACAAAGTAATTCTAATTTTTCAACTAAATTATCACCTAATGCTATTGGTTGTGTTTCATCATCTATCTGAGAACCTAGTTTTATTTGTGGACTATTCACAACAAAATTAGTATTTGCATTAAATAAAGTATTATTACTAGTTGAAAAGGTCATAGTGTTACCAGAACCTAAATGTATATGTTTGAATGCTGATAAAAATAAATTATCTTTTCTAGCATTAATTATAACCCTCTCAGAGTTTAAAAGTGTTTGAGGACTTGTATACCCATATATAGTATTATCAATATCGTCATCGTCTGCACCTTCTATCCCGTTTCCTCTTCCTAATGAAGATAAAAAAGTTGTTCTTATAGTGTTTAACGGTTCTTCTATTTCCTCATCAGCAAATTTAAACTGATATTCAGACCCATCTAATTTTTCAAATGGAAAATGTTGATTGATAGAACCTTGTTCAATCATTGTAAGAATAGAACTATCATTAACACTTTCTTCTATCTGTTCCTCGGTCCTACCGTTAGATAAAATTATTATAGGATTTATATTTCTAGCACCTATTCTTATACTATTTCCAAATCTACCTTCTAAAGTTACATCTGTGGGTAAATCACTAAACACATCATTACCCGTTTTAGGATGTGAAAATCTTTCTAAGGACTCTTGAGGGTCATCTAAATCTGGTTTAAAATTTTTATTCAATCTTTTAAAATTAAGTTCTACGGGAAATGTAGTTGAAACTGATTCTTCACCACCACTTTTAAATTGTTCATCTAAAGCACTAGTACTTAATGTATCCAAATTTTTAGATGGATTATTTGAAATATTTATAGGACCTAAATAATACAGCTGTCCACCTATTTCAGTAATTAAAACAGATTCACCTATTGTAATACTATCACTAAACCCTCTGAAAAGGGGTTTTACTTTTCTAAGGTCTGACGCACTCCAATTCAAATCTGTTTTCCATAGAGAAATAGAAACTTGTATTTGATTACTATCATAAGGATTATGATTCCCCGATATCAAAGATTCGTGGGAATTAGCGACCCCTATCACCTTTGCGGGTATGAATTGTAAAAAATCTTTTCGTATACCAGGTGAATCAAGTATATAATTTTTACCATCCGTCTGATTCGGATTTATTATATCATTCATCAGTTACTAATCCTTTTTTCTTTCATAACTTTAATTTCATCACTTCTTTTTTGTATTTCATTAACATCATCTTGAAGAGCATTAATTAAATCTTCTTTTTCTGATTCAGAAAGAAGCATACTATCCTCTGTGTTACTTGAATTTTTTGAAATTATTCTTTGCCAAACACTAGCTAATTTAACTAAATGTTCATCATTTTTTACAGATACTTCGAATAATTCTTTAATCATAGGTGTTACAAGAACTGCATCATCTAGTGTTTGAATCATTCCATGCACCTCTTGAATTAACAAGTCTAATTGTAGTTTTTTATTTTTTTGATTTTCATAAATGTCTTTTGTTAAATCTTCAAAAGACTTGCCATCAAATATTTCTTTTTTATCCATATAATTTCTCCTATATGAATAAATATACTTTTTTAAGAAAATTTATCTATATTTGATTTTGGGAAAACTGAACCCCTAGTGTGGAAATTATTTTGTAAAGCTTTCATATGTTTTCTTAATACATTTAAAACTTTTGTAATCTGTGAGGTCTCTACATTCGTCATTTCTCTTAATAAGATATAAATAGCTTTTTTATTAAAATCTTCAATAGTATTTCTAGCCTTCATCAAATCAATGATTGCATAAGCAATCATTCTATCTCTATGTTTAGAAAATATTTCAGGAGTTTTATCTTCAAAATATTTTATAGATTCCTCGAGTATAATTAATGGGTCCTCGTTGACAGGAGAACTTTGTAATGCTTTTGCAGCATCTATTGAATCGTGAGATTTATATTTTTTGTAATTAGCGTTATTGTTTAGGATTAAATAGTTTTTAGCAACAACAGAAAAATAACTAAATGCCTTTGAACCTTTTGTATGGTCGTATTTATGCATATTCATTATTAAAAAAACAACAACCTCGTGCTGAACATCTTTGAAAACATCATCAAAGTATGTAAATTTAAATGTATTTATAATATTTTCAGAAAGTTTATTAAATGGGTATTCAATTTCTTCGTTATATAATTTATTCTTCTCACCTTCATTTAAATCTCCACTATTGTATTTTATTATAGCTTGTTCAGTTTCTTCTGTCCAATAATAGTTTTTTGTTTTCTTTCTACCCATTATTTAGTTACCTCTTCCTTTACAAATATACCGTCCAAGGATGCTTGTAGTTGTTTTAATTGTTCAAAGAAAAAACTTGTTTCATCATCTGATTCATAATGTCCTTTAGCATCAACAAGTTTCA
>CEUT01036595.1_pt1 | contig 21627 bp, 8 predicted proteins | sample 531401 | NCBI WGS metagenome assembly CEUT01 (sample SAMEA2622821, study PRJEB7988) | marine metagenome | biome: marine biome (ENVO:00000447); feature: surface water layer (ENVO:00002042); material: "saline water (ENVO:00002010), including plankton (ENVO:xxxxxxxx)" | depth 5 m | reverse complement strand
TCTGGTGCTAACTTTACTGCTTGGGATTCTGCCGGAGGCGATTATCACGCTTCTCCAACATTCAATAAAAACTTTTATGAAGGCTATGAAAATCTTTCTGTTGATGTCACGTCTCTTGTTGAAGAGTGGCTTGACGGAACAAAAGATAATTATGGTTTCGGAATAAAACTTAAAGACAACTTGGAATCAGCCACAAAGTCTTATTACACAAAAAAATTCTTTGCAAGAGGAACCGAGTTCTTTTTCAACAGACCAAGTCTAGAAGCTAAGTGGAATGATGCTTTAACGGACGATAGAGGTGCTTTCTTTGCGTCTTCTTCACTTGCCCCTGCCAATGACAACCTAAACACTTTGTACCTCTACAATCGCATTAGAGGGCGTTTAAGAGACATACCTGCTGTAGGTACTGATGACATCGAAGTGTCACTTTACACAGAAGCCGGAGGAACTCAAATTGGTTCTACGTTCACTGGTTCACATGTTTCAACTGGAATTTACAAATGCAGCGTTCATGCTGACACAGATGACACGTCAATAATTGATGTTTGGCATTCAGGTGGAGTCGAGTACCACACAGGCTCAATCTCGGTTTTACCAGAAAATGCAGAGATATTAGACGAAAACACAAGATATCTTCTTTCAATTCCAAACTTGAATAAAGAATACAGAAACACAGATAAAGTAAGATTCAAGTTATATGTAAGACCAAAGAATTGGTCTCCGACAATTTACACAGTTGCAAAAGCGACACCAGAATCGACAGTTGTTCATTCAGCTTCATATGAGATTTGCAGATCAATTGATAACTTAGTGGTTATTCCACACGATACAGGCTCTAATTTATCTACTAAATTGTCATACAATGTTAGTGGCAATTACTTTGACATAGATATGTCTTACTTTGAGCCCGGTTATGATTACGATATAAAGTTTGCTTTTTATGATGAATATCTTAAAAACTGGAACCACCAACCTTATCAATTTAAATTTAAAGTGAGAGAAGATGAGTATTAAAGATTTTTTTTACAAAAAAGAAGTTGTTCTTGAAGACCAATCAAAACTAACTTCTTCGGTTGAATCTGCGGATTTAATTGAGGAAATAAGAGAACAAAATAAAACTTTTGTTCCTGATGTAGACTTTTCTGATCCAAAAAACTTCGCAAGATTTGGTTCTGCTAAAGAATATTACGAAGGCTCTATCAAAAGAATTTATGAACAATACCCTTACGATGGTTCCGAAGCAGAAAAACTAAGCTTTTACAATGATTCAACATTTCTCGATCAATGGTTATTTGACAATAAATATCCAAAATCTACCGGTTATGCCATATTCTCAGCTGGAGGTTGGGGAACTGGTACAACAATTACTGACTATGGGAAGCCAAATGATTTGGAATACATTTATTCTGCCGGTGGGTTGCGAGAAGCTTCTCTTTATCAACACACAGGTTCTGGTACAATTAGTTCAGGACAACTGAAGAATGTTTTTGACAAAGGTGTTAAGCACGATTCGGATAAGAACAGAACTCTAAATTACAGAATGAAGATGGACGATGGTCTTACAATCCAATTTTGGATGAAAAAAGACGAATTCCTTCCTTCCTCAACAAAACGAGAAGTTATTCTTGACCTTTGGAACGGCGTAACCACATCTGGTTCGCATGATTACGGACGTTTGATACTTGAAATGTCTGCTTCCGATAAGCAAGAGTCTGCGCTAAGATTGACTCTGTATTCAGGCTCTTATGGTATTGTTGATCAACCAATCGCACTTAGTTCTTATGGTTCAGCGTCAATAGCAAACGGAGAATGGCAACACCACACAATTACCGTTAAAGCAGCTTCTCAAAATCTTGAGATAAACTACTACAACAACGGTATTTTGAACAGCGGTTCGACATACGGTACCACCAATACACTAGGTGAGATACCTAACAACATTAACGGATATCTTGGAGCCTTACAAACAGCTTCGTATGGAGATGATTATCACAACGAAGATATGGTTGGAGCTGGAAAGCTTTCTGCTTCTCTCGATGACTTCAGATACTGGAAAAAAGAATTAGATGCCCAGTACATTAAAAACACTTGGTTTTATCCAATTGGTGGAGGATCAAATTCTGATGATAACAGAACTTCACTTGGAGTTTATTACAAGTTCAACGAAGGTGTTGTAGGAAATACAGCATACGATGCGACCGTCTTGGATTATTCAGGAAGAATTGCAAACGGAACTTGGACAGGATACACAACTAGTTCTAGAAACACAGGATCAGCATACGTTAGTGCCTCAATATTGCAATCTGAGCCCGGTGATCCCATCATCCGGTTAGATCACCCTAGCGTTCAATCTTTGTTGACTGAGATGGCAACAAGCGGCTCTAATCACGATAGAGATAATACAATAAGAATGTATGATATGGTTCCTGCCTGGCTTCGAGAAGAAGATACAAATGGAAATATAAATTATCTTTTTCAAATACTTTCTTCATATTTTGACACCCTTTATTGTCAAATTAAAGAAGTGCCAAAACTAAAAGACAAAAACTACTTTGACGGTGGTAATATGCCGTACGAGTTTATCGATAGAATGTTGTCCGAGAAAGGATTGTTGGTTCCCAACACGTTTATATCCTCAGATATTTTGAATACATTTTGGCAAAGAGACGACCAAAACAATTACTTTGAGCAATCAATTGAGAAAACAAAACGTCAAATTTACTACAATATTTACAATAACCTCGAGTTTATATTAAAATCGAAAGGAACTGAAAAGTCGTTCCGTAATTTATTAAGATGTTTTGGTATTGATGACGAGGTCATTAAACTAAATGTTTACACTGATAATGCAACTCATTATTTAAAAGATAGATATAAAAACTCATCTGTTAAATCAAAATTTGTTAACTTCAACAAGCCTTCAAGATTTGAAGCTTCGATAACGCAAACCACTTCTTCAATCAATTCATTGACATTTATCTCTGGCTCTGATGCAGCAAGACTTGAAAGAAACAACGCTTTTACAATTGAAGGCGATGTGTTGTTCCCCGAGCCAAGAAAAGTTGAAGATAATGATTACTTTGTTGCATCATTTATTTCAAGCTCGATATTTGGCTTTCACGAGGCGAATTCTTCGGATAGCACCGATTACACCTTTGGTGGCTCAAACGACGCCAATTTGCAATTTTACGCCGTTAAAGAGGAAGTTGGATCTACCTCTGCAAAGTTTGTTGTAAAAAATGCTGACGATTCAATTGTTGTTGAATCTGATTTGTTCGAGGAAGTATACACAAACGAAAGATGGAGCTTTTCTTTGACTGTTGAACCTGTTGGATACCCTTTTGCTGGTTCTTTCTTAAGCTCATCAAATCCAGATTACAATATCAGACTTTATGGTGTTACGTATAATAACGAAGAAATCAAAAGTGAATTTACTCTAACTGCTTCTGTTAGCAATACCATAGGTAATTCTTTGTTAACAAAGCCAAAAAGACTCTATGTTGGAGCAAATAAGACCAACTTTACTGGTTCTGTGATAAACTCAACAGACGTAAAGATTGGATCAATAAGAATGTGGATGGACAAATTGTCTAACGAAGCTATTCAGCAACACAATTTAGACCCTAAAAATTATGGACACAACAAAATTTATGGTTCTCCAACCGTATTTTTCCATGATATTTCTGGTTCTTCGCAAATTCCTGCTATGGATTCTCTTATTCTTCATTGGAATTTTGATGAAAATAGCTCCTCTGATGCAAGTGGAGAGTTTGTTGTTGAGGATTTCTCAAGCGGATCAACCTCAAATCTCTATGGTTGGGCGTCAAATATTGTTGAAAGAGAAAACAAAGGTCTTGGTTTGGACTTTCCTGCGTCTGAAGAGGTGTTTACAAACGAATTTATCTTTGCGAGAAGAAAAGAATTACCCGAAATATCATTCACCGATGATAGAATCATAATAATGGATGATGAAAAAGAGTTTTTTATTGAAGATGAAGACACAACCGACAATATTTTCTCTCTTGAAAAATCAATGAATCAATCAATTTCCGAGGAAATGATAAGAACATTCTCGACAATGAAAGAATATGCAAATCTTTTTGCCAAACCTGTTGATTACTATCGTCAAGAATACAAACGTTTAAGAAAAGCTCGCTCTCTTTTCTTTGAGAGAACAACCGGAAATCCTGACTTTGATAAATTTACGGAATACTTCAAATGGATTGATACATCTGTATCTTTCTTTATCGAACAATTGAAGCCGGCTTCTGTTACATTCAATGAAGGAATTGCAAATGTTGTTGAGTCTCATATTTTTGAAAGACCAAAGAACGAAAGAAAGTTTCCAACCGTCAAAACTCTTCAATCCACAATGGGTTCTTTGCGAGGTATTGGTGAGCTTGACTACAATTGGAAGTTTGGGCATGCTCCTGATTACAAAAACTCAATAGAAGAGATTCATTGTCTTTGGAAAAAAGAAAGAGAAGTTCGAGAAGATATCCCAAACAGAGAAACAATAAGAAAGATACTTGGCTCAAATACCTCTGGAATAGTCAAAAGACTTGGAGACCCCACAACAAACCCTCAGACCGCCTACATTGCTCAAGGTTACGCTGAGGCCACAAGAAGATTTTCGAAGCCATACAAGTTATCAGTAGAAGCTTCAACTACAATTCATGGTGGAACAAATTACAATGAGAATAGAAATAGAGATTTTATTTTTGATAACATCAAGCCTCATGGAGCTAGAACAAGTCTAGGAATTCCTGTAAATGTTGTTGTGGTTGGTGTTGGAGCCGGACAGGGATTAATAAATAATTCTATTTGTGATGACGAAGAAAGTCCAAATGAAAAAGAGAAGTTTCATTTTAGAATGACTGTTGGTAAAGATTCATCTGAAGATGGTGATCAACCGTCTACAGCTTCTTTAGACTTAGTCTATGAAGTAAAATCAGCTTATGGTTCTCCATTTAATATTTTTTCTGGTAATGTAGATGATGGAGCTAACAGAGAAGTTGATCAAAATTTTAAAGACAATGTTATTTTAACTAATTTACATTCGGATACAACTTACATGACAAATGATGTTCCAATGCAAGGACCATTTACAGAAACTTGGGTTGGTGGTCGTCAAAATAGACACGTTGCTTTAAATAGGTACGATACTACAAAGAAAACAGAAGGTGGAGGAGCAACTGTTAACAACTTGGATGATGAATATTCTAGACCCGAATCACATCGATTATTATTTGGTGAACATCCTGATGAAACTGTTCAAGATGGCGCTCTTGGTATTGTTGGACCTGATTATGGTGGACCTTACCCTGATCCTTCTAGAAAATGGGCAATCTACTACAGAGATTTTAGAGCAAAACGTCCCTACAATATTCAAAATATTCAAGGTGATCAATATCGTCAAGGAAATTACACGGAAAAATATGAGTACTTTAACTCTGTTGGTCGTTCTGAGAACAATTTAAGATTTAAAAAACAAGCAGACACTTGGGATTTTCTCGCAGAGGAAGTCAAAAACGAATTTCCTGAAACGACAAATCAAATTGGCTTGTTTGCTGTTGAGCCTTCCAATGACGGAAACATAGCATCAGGTTTTGATTCGAATAGACATAATGAAATTTCTGATGCTGTGTTTGGAAATTTCTCAATTGCTTTACCAGATCAGTATTCTCCACCAACTAGTGAATTTATTGGAATAACTGCTTCTATTAATGAAGTTTCTACTGAAACACAGATAGAGATAACCACAGCAGATGTAACCATAGATAGCGAAACTGACATTAGCTCTTCTTTGTTTTCTGAATTTAGAAATAGATTTTTTGCACTAGGAAATAATGTTAATTCATTTTTACTACAAGGTGCCGGCAGTACAATTAATGGACTATCTGGTTCTTTTAGTTTCTCGTTTTTTTACGAAGCTGAGATCAACACAACAACGGTGAATCGATTTGACATTAATGAAGGATCAGCTTTTAGACTTTTTGTTTATCATGATGTCAGTTCCAACGATCAGTGGAAGGTAGGGTTTCGTGATACATCAGGTGGAAGTGAAGATCTTTTTGTATTTCAAGGAGGATACACAGAAGCAAATACAATTTATCATATTGTGTTTGTCATTGATGAAGACATGGCAAATGTTAGTCCAAAACTGTACATAGACGGAAACGAAATTTCTCTAACCACCACTCCATCTTCGACACACCCAGCCTTGAGCATAGATAAAATACATTCAATAAGATTTTCAGATAACTCGTTTATACAAGACTTAGTATTTTGGGAAAAGAAATTAACACAAGAAGATATTAATTCATTAGTTGAGTTTAAACAAATTTATGCTGGTTGGTCTTGGAAAGACCCTTCTACTCATGTATCAGCAAGTTATATCAATAACTGGTGGAAAATAGGATATGAAGATTATTTAGATGATATTTTAACTGTTGGAGATAATTTAAAAGATCATTCTAGTAATATCACTATTTCTTCAAGTTACTCTGGAACAGGCAATGGAATTGATTTAAATTTACTAGCCAATAACGTCAATTACAACACCTTATATACCACCGGTGGTGTTGGAACAGTTAGATCTGAGTTGGAAATATTATCGGACGTGCAACAAAAAATGTTAAATCGATTTACCGATTACACCTCCAATACAAGTTCAGCCGGTTGGAGTGCGTTTGATCCTATAACTATGACTTATACTTTTGGAACTCAATATTATGTTGAAATGACAAGTAGCACAGCCGAAACAAATATAATATCTTTAAATCCCACAGTTATGGACTTTGCAGCAGGCGGAAATATTTCAAACAATGGGACTCCCAACACCCTATTTAGAAACATTGTTCAAGTTGAATCTGATTTTATCACTGGCTCAACAAGAAATCGAACTGTAATTGCTTCTCGATTCTCTGCGCCGGGTGGTGTTGAAGTTCAAACCTACGGATATCTTGATGCTTATGCTCATGAATATTCGGTTCACAATAACTTAAATTACAGAAACTTATCGATTAGAGGCTCGGGAAGCGGTGAATCCGGAACGATAAGAGTAAACAGCCATGCTAACACTAGGGACGGTTTAAGAACTCTTTATCAACGCCCTATGGGCCGTGGAGGAGTTGATTCTGTTTATGAACAAGTCGACGAGACAGATTACAACCTAACAGCGTCATTCCACAAGATTCCAAGAAATACTTTAGTTACCCCAAGATCCGGTTCTTCTGCTGTTGAAATCGTCGAGAGAAGCAATAACTATAATTACCAATCAATAATACCAGCATCTGATTACAACTATTCTTGGGTAACTTCTTCACTTGGTGATAATTATAACGTGCGAAGTGGAACACAAAAAGTGTTTGGTTATTGGCCAAAAGATGGCTTAAATAAGGTCAACGGAATTGTTGACACAGCAATAACCTTCCCAACAGCATCAGACATAGTTGGAGTATAGAATGTCAACACCATTAGATTTTGTAGGTTTAAATACATTAATAGCAAAAAACGAAGATTTAAAAGCAGAAAATAAATTAACGAATTTTAAAAAACCAAGATTAGAGGGTATTGCAAAAGTTATCAATACTGGTGGCAATGATGGCTACACAAGCGGTAATGTAGTCTATACAGATGAATTGGGGCTAACATTTAACGGTCTTTTACCAATACCTGTTTTTAGCAAATCTAAAACAGAATTAGAAGCAAATCATGGAGTTATAAAGACACCACAACTAAACACATCTGCAAAAAACCTCACTATTCAAATAGATTTAGACTATAGTGAATGGGTGCAACTTGACTCTTGGTCAACCGAAATTCAAATGAAGAACAATGGCTTTGAAGATGCACAAATTCTGGCTATTCCATTTGGTTTTAATATTTGGAGATTTGGTTCATATGATTATATTACCGATGATCCGGACTATTTTGGAGGTTTTTCAAACAGTTTTGGAAAGATTTCTTCTACATTGGGAAAATTAAAAATAACATTTGTTTTTTTTAAACAACAAGAGAATTTTTACAAATCTTCTAAATCAGGTCGCTTATCTTCTACAGAAGGTGCTAAAATGGCAATTTATTTTAATGGTGTCTTAGCTAATAATGTAACTGATATTACGTATGGCAATAAGAGCTATGATATACTAAATTATATTTTAGAGGGCGCACCCCTTCAAACTGGGTTCGATATTAGTGATGATCATACAGGAGGAGGCTATGCAAGTTACGGAATATACCCAAATGCTGTCCCTGCAACAATAAACTCAATAATTATTTGGGAAGAAGCAATAGAAGATAAATTTATTGAAGAATTAGAAAGTAGAAGTTTGGAGTATTATTACAAAAGAGATAATGGAATAGATGTTGGAGAAACACAAATACCAAAAGAGAGTTTTCTTGCATACGATCATATTGTTGTAGAAAAATCAATTAATGAAATATCACATCACAACTCAATAGCAAGTATTGTAAGTTCTCAAGGAGAGCAAGTCTTGTTCTCTGCACTTATGAACAATTTACATGGTCCATACGGATATTCTTCTTTCAAACAACTGAGAGCTTCTCAAAATTGGCTTATGAGAGCTTATAATAAGAATAACACATTTTCTTTTGTTTCTGAAAAAGGCGATACAATAGTCGTCACAAAAGATGGAAAATTACTATCAACTCACAAGACAAAATACGGAGACATTCAAAATCTTACCGAAACTCCTGTATCTGAGCAACACAAACCTTTGGAGATGATTGCAACAATATCTGATGGTCTTGATGACGAGAAACTTTCTATTAAAGGAACTTACTCGAATGAAACTCAATTCTTTAAAAACAAAGCAATAAATGTTGAGACATCTCGAGAAATAGAGAACTCTGAAACTTATGAGGACTTAAAAGCTTTAACTGATAAAGAAACAACTCCTCTTAAATCATTTGATAAATTAACACTTAAGCAATCTGTGTTTCCAAAAAATATTTATACACACTCCAGAAACCACAGAACAAGACCAATTTACTCTTCAAAAATATGGAGGGATTTAAGAGCTTCAAGAACAGAATTAGACTTAAATAATGGTTTCGGTTATTACACACCATCACAATCTTTTTGGCCTCTTGATGCCGAGGAAAACTTTGCAACTCTTCCAACAACAAATTATTACGGAGGAACTTTAGGGTACAATTCATCTGGAGCTGCTGGTGTTCTTCAAAATTCCTATTCTTTATTTGCAACATCATCTGATCTTTCTGGTATTGAAGTAGACAATGTTGTTTCCGCTTCAATATTGTACGCAAGGCCTCATACATTAACATCTTCAACTTCAGTTAAAAACCCTTTCTTTACAAACCTTTCAGGTGGAACTATTGGCGATTGTTCCAAATTTACAGGACATGCAGTTTGGGAAGCAGGAGATGTGGCTGGGTTTTTTAACTCCGATGGAAACTTTCAGTTGTCTCCAAAAAAACCTTTTCCAGATTCATATGATGAATGGACAGAATCTTTTCGAGGTTTAGGAAAGGGCTATTCGGTTGTACCTGAATTTAGAATCTCTGATCACGTTAATCATTATTTGACAAATGGCTTTACTTCACAGAAATTGGACTTTCTTGATGTTAAAGGTGGAAACCAAGATTACGCAAAGTCTTCCGACCAAGACTTTTTCAAGGTTTATTCAACAACAGATTTTCTCAAGAACTTTGAGATTGTAAAAGAAGATTTTGAAAATAAAGCTGCGCCAACAGGAATTACGCTTAGATGCAAAGCTATAAAGAAATTTTTGCCTTATGAAGGCTTTTACCCTTGTCAAAGGACTGTTGATTTAGCAAAACAATTTTATGATTCATATGGATTTTTTATATCGGGTTCTTCATGGAATGAGCATTTAGGAGGTTATTCTGTTTCTGGAGCAGTTGCGGATGTTTCTTCAACATCAAAATACATATCTCAACCTTTAATGACTCCTTTGTTTTCACCCGGAATTTTATTTAATTCAATAAAATCGGGCATTGCATGTGACTTTCCTGTATTTGACTATCCTTACATAACAGGAAGCATAGCCGGTTCTTTGGATGGTCCGTATATATCTTCTGATATAAGAAAAAGAATTCCTTTTGAAGCTTTAATGGAGCCCGAAAAGCATTTAGCTAATTTTGAAATACACTCTATTGAGCCAGATCCACAGTCTCCAAAAATAAAATCAACTTGGACAGGTCAAGGAGATAATCTTTATAAATTGATGATAAACAATTTTGTCTCTGAGATTGGTGACTTCTTTTTAGAAAATGAAAGACATACCACGATTACCTCTTTACCAGAAGGAGACCCAAACTTTGGAAATGTCCAGCCTGGAAAAATCTATGGAATGAGAATAAAGATGTTTCGTTCCATTTCAGGTTCAAAAGGTACCTATGTTGATTCTGATGGGGATATTTATGGCATTCCTCAAGACAATGGAGTAATGGGAGAATCATTTACAATGTATTCAAGACCTTCCGCATTTGGCCCTCCCATGGCACAAGTGATACCATCGGCCGTTGCTAATTCTTTTAAAGCTATTAACTGGTCTAAATTTAAATTTACTGGTTCAATAGATTTTAGTTACCCTGGACCAGATACGGCTAATACTATTATTGCACCAACTTTTAATTACAAAGATTCTGGTTCTATACAAGGCTACAATTGGGCCTTTACACCTCCTTATTATCACGGAGAAGCTTGGGCAGATGTGTTTTTTCAACCTCCTGATGGAGCTAAAAAATACTCATTATCTGAAATAATAAACAATTCTTCTGTGGAATTTTTAAGACATTATACAACTTCTTCACAAACTATGAATACTTTACCTAGTGGAATTAGCTTTCCATCTCTTTTAATCAACGATCAAGCAATGCAAATTCCTTCTTCTATGAACATATTCTCTCGAGGTATCCTTCGAGAAGACTCCGAGAATCTTACAATTAATACGCAATTAGAAACCAAGTATCGCTGGATTATTCAGTCAAAATGGGAAGTACCAACTCTTAATTTCAATCACTTATCTCATGAAGACTTAACAATGCCTCCATCTCACGCATCAGCATCTGTTCCAATTGGAATGTGGCATCAATATGGTAGACTTCCTCAAAGAACTGATGAAGGAATTTTTGTACAAGTCACAGATATTCCGTCAAACTGGATTGAGGGAGCAATGGGAGGGAACTTAAACACCACCGGTTCTCTTGTCGACCTTTGCGGATTTTCAACAGACCCAATCAGAGTTGGAGAGATTAAAAATACAAAAACTATCGAAGAGGCTGTTGTTGCTGTTCCTTTTGTTAATCGCAATGGGTTTAGAGAGTTTTTTAAGCTAAATAGAAATGATGTTGCTAATGCAATTAGCGGTGTTGAAGAAGCCGTTGGTCCAACCGTATTCAAACTAACTCAACAATTAGACAAATACGTATTTCCTCCACAATTTGATTACAAAAGAAATAAGGATATCGCACCTGTTGCAATGTATGTGTTTGAGTTTTCTCACGAATTTACCAAGCAAGACCTTGCAGATATTTGGCAAAACCTTCCTCCAAAGCTTGGAGAGGTACACGAAACAGCAGAAGCAACAATTTCTCACGCTCTTTTTGCAGAAGAGTTCCTAGGAAAAGGAGCAGATCCAAAGAAAACCGAAAACGGAATTGAAAGAAATATAGTTTCAGAATTAACAGACTTGCCTTCAGATATTCAATGGATGGTGTTTAAAGTTAAGAAAAGAGCAAAATCGAACTACTTTGAAAAAATGTTCCAAAGAAATGAATCAAGAGATTCGGATGGAAACACCAACTTTACCGTTGATTCAACAGGTAAAAAATCAGATGTATCTTACAATTGGCCTTATGATTTCTTTTCTATGGTTGAACTAATTAAATTAGACGCAGAGGTGGAATTTTCTAACGTTGACGAACAAAAGTCAAAACAAGAAAAGAAACTTGTGACAAAGCCATATATATTTAGAGAAGATTAATGTCATTTTTTGATAAGAAAGAAGAAGTATTGGACCTCAAACTAACGCCTTACGGAAGACATCTGTTGTCCAAAGGCAAATTGAAACCTGTTTATTATGCTTTTCTTGATGATGATATTATCTATGACTCCGATGCTGCAAACTTCACGGAATCAAATGACGAGATAAAAGCAAGGATTATCGATGAAACCCCATCGCTAAAGCCTCACTACACCATGAATTCCGTTGAAACTACAATAAATGATTCGGTGTATGACGAAATAGATTATAATGATCAAGCAGCTCTTGACGCTCTAACTCAACCATACGACAAATACAGTCCTTTATCAGATTTAAACACAAAGTTCCTTCAGAACACCATTGGAACATCCAATTCCTCAAAGAAAAATGCTCCATTTTGGGACGTTGTTAATCTTCGAGGGGAAATCACTAAGGCAACAAGAACGACGAATTCTGAGGTGTCCTCGTCCGGTGAATATCAAAATGATATTGATACTCCATCTTTGGTTACAAATATTCCGCAAATTGATGTTGAAATTGAATATTTTGCAACCTTAAAGAGAACCTCGGATGGAGATTATCAAGAGATAACCAACAAACTATCTTCCTTAGATCTTCCTCCACCAGAAATTGAAGCAGATGGTACCTACATCTACATTCAAGAAGAACAATTGTTGTCAAGAATATATGAAAGAAATGCTTTTGAATTTGATGAAGCTTTTGACATTCAAGTATTTAAGTATGTTCAAGGAGGAAACGCAAATACCTCAAACAATTGGAAACAGCTAAAATTCTTAAACAAGCCAAAGAGAATTATTAAAGATATTTTGATGGATGAAGAAGAACAAGAAGAATACATAGAGCTTGAAACAACACCAGATGTTGTTGAATATTACTTTGATCTTAGAGTTGATGAAGAAATTGCAATAAGAGATATTTGTCAAGCGGTTGCTCAACTTGAAGGTGCTGATGATATTACACTTGATCTTGGAATAAACATTGATATTGATTGCAAAGATCTTATTCTTACACCAGATAGTGGTGGTGATGGTCCTGATCAATGTGCTGACGATGTATGTGATGACGAGGTAGAATCATGATTTTAGATTTAATTGGCGAAGAAAATCTTCCAAATGTTTATTTTGATTCTATCGAAATAGATGCGGCAAACCATACTGGAAAAACAAGACAAGATATGGGAGCTCATCTGAAGGTTTCATTGAAAGTGTATGATGGTTTAAATCATTTAGGCATTCCTTATTTTTCTGATTTTAAAAGAAATCCAAAGAAAACAATACTTTTGGTATTGTCGAAAGATCCTAAATTTACACAAGTCTTAACAGAACAAGGTGGCATATTGAATCCTAGAAAACTTAGAAGTTTGCCCGGGTATGATCCATCAAAAGTTGAATATCAGTCTCTGTCCTCTCGGCGCGTCAAATTAAGCAAAGAAGAAGAAACAGAGATTTATTATAATGTAAAATTTAAATTAGGCTCTAAAGAAGATCATGCTGCCTTATTTGCTTGCATCTACAAAGAAATGAGAGACGATTACACAAACGGTCCAGTAACATCAGAGTTGGTCTTAATCGAAGGAAAAACAGTCAAGAAAGCTTTCTATTTTGTTGAAAGGGGTACAAGCCGAATTTGGAATGGACCGGTCCACAAACACCCTTCTCGTGGCTTTATGGGTGGTTCTTACCACACCTCTAAACAGCACCCTTTGCTTGATCGTGTGGACACATCAAATTTAAAAATCAAAGATAAAAGAGTGCAAAGCTCGCAATTAAGCTTGCCTACAAAACAATATAATAAAGACAAGAAAGATTTAACAAACTATCATTTTGGAGAACTAGTTCATTCTCAAAGCGAAAACGGAGGTTTCAATTTTATCTTTGACATAAACAAGTTTCAAATAATGAAAGATCATTCTTTAAACAAAAAGATGTCAATGATAAACGAAGACTTATTCTATAACCTTTCAATGAGGTCAAGAATTAAAAATTTTTCTATTTTCTATAACACAAAAGCAAATAAAGAATTTAAACGTATCTCTAAAACAATGGAAGTCAATGGACTTCTCAAAACCATTTACACTGATGTTAGAGGTAACGAAACAAGAATGTTGAGTAACAGGGATGATAGATTAGGAAAGATAGAAGCTATCGTTGAGGAATTAGTTTTAAACAGAGAGAATGAATTAAGAACTTTTAATTGTCAAATAAATAAAAAACAAATTTATCAAATTAAAGTTGCAATAGAATTTGACGATCCAACGATCAACTATCTTAAAAACTTACAAAGAGAAATAGAGAAGTCAAAAGCAAACTTGACAAAGTACCATGCTCTTCTGAAGAAGCCAATGAATTATGACAAGGATAGAATGAAAACAAGCACAATGTTTAGAGAAAACTATTCTAGGAGAATTGAATTGTGGTATTCTCCGATAAAAACGTTTGAAAAGATAATCAATATCAATACAAAAATACCTCAACAAGAGAAACAAGAATTGTTGTCAAACATTTTCAATATGTTAAATCCAAGAGCGGTTACACCTGATAGTTGCGAGAAAGTTATTAATTTCTATTCCAAAGAAGCAGAAAGGTTTTTAAAGCTATATAACATTAGGAAAAATGATAAATTTGGCAAAGGTCGAACAAATGCAAAACCTAATCTTGATAAAAATACAGTTCAAGTCAAAAAGGTCTACAAAGTTAATTTTAAAACAAATCCAAGAACTCTAGATATGTTTCCAACCACAGATGTAGACAAGCAGATTCCATTGGTCAGAGTTTCCAGTTTGATACAATTGTTAACAGCAGAGGCGGAAAGATACGAGGTCAACACTAGTGAGTTTGAAAATATTAGAAATTTAGATAGAGATGTGTTGTACCTAGGCCCTAGAGCGATTAATTTTAAAAACAATAGATATGATACGGAACAACTAAAGAATATAGATGAAGATAAGATCAAAACAATTGTTGAAGAATCAAATAAAAAACTAGATTTTAATTTAGGATTTTCAAGACTTTTAGTGCAAAAATATGTTGAAGACAAAACCGAAACAATTGACCCCGTTAAGCAATTAGGAGAAGATTCACCTTTTCAAACTAATTTAGATGCCAAAGATAAGGTTAAAGAAAGACAAAGAACTTCTTCAAATGCACCCAAACTAACTTCAGTGTCTAAAAATAGAACGATGGGTTACAATAAAAACAAAAAGCTTTTTGCAAAGAATAAGGATGGTAATATATTTTCTTCAAAGGGTTCAACACAAATACAAAGAATCCCTGTACATCTTAAAGATCTTACTTACAAAGACGAAGTATATGGTGTTGATAAGAATGAATTCTTGAAAAATCAACCAAACAAAAAAAGCTTAATGTATGAAAACATCTACAAGTTAGAGATTCTATCTGAAGCTAAAGAAGATAGAAGAAATAGAGTCATGATGAATAGCAGAAACCCTATCGAGAGAAGTTTAGCTCAATTACGAAGATTGGATAAGCCTACATATTGTATCTTAAGTAAATACATAGAAAACGATGTTGTTGTCGAGGACAACGAATTTAATCGTTTTTCTGCGGTAAACACTTGTGTACTTATAATACCTGACAATTGGGATTTTACCAGAGAAGAATTACAAGAATACAACGGTTCTAATACATTAGCAGTACTTTATGACCAAATGATAAATACAATAGATTTAGAAGAATCATTCATAAGAACTAGTCTAGTTATTCAGAGTGAAGATAGAGAGCCAATTAAGATAGTCAAAAGAACAAGAAGTTCTAGAAGACCTTTGGTATCCAAACCCAAAACGGGTAGGGTTGAAAAGATTAGAAACAAACAACAAATAAAACAAAAGAAAGAACAAGAGATTAAGGTTAAGGAAGCAAACAGATTAAAACCAAAAGTAGAGCCAAAGAAGCCTACACGCAAGCAAATTAAAGATAGTAGAAAAAGAAGAGAAAAGGCAAAACAACCTTTAAACAATAGAACTGAAACGCAATCAACTAGAACACCAACTAGAAGAACAAGCACATCTAGACAACAACCAAATCAAAATACAAGACAAACAACTAGAAGAACAACTAGAAGAACAAATAGAACAGGAAGAAGACGTGGCTATTAATATTACAGCAGAATCAGAAGGTACAAATTTAGGACAAATCTCAGAAACAATAAATCCTGAGATTTTAGTAAAACCAGTATTTGAATACATTAGTGAACAATTTAAAACATATTCGGATTCCATCGGAACAGAATTGCAATTACCAAACTGCTATTTGGAAACTAGTTTTAATCCAAATGAACACCCTGAATTTGAAGGTTTAGTGTTTTTTAACACAAACACATTGTCAATAAAGCCCGAAGCTCCTGACAGAAGAAGATACTTTACAGATTTTAATTTTTTTAGAAGTAATGATGGAGAATCTGATCCTGTTGCCAATGATTTAGCAGGAGATACAACAAGATTTGAAAATATTGTATTAACATCTTACTCACCTTTTTACTTAAATGGATCTTCAGTTGGAAAAGTTTTTCCAAATAAAATTAATATTAAAATATCAAACTTGGGAACGACACCAATAAATGTTGGAAATAATTTTAAAAAGTTTTTGCGTGAAAATAAATACATGTATAAGTTTGTTGCTGATATGATTCAAGGAGCATCTCCACTAAAAGGAAGAGGTGTTCTTTTAAACAACGAACCAACAACAATAAATTATTATGATCTTTGGGATTATTTTGAGGCATTAGAAATAGATGAAGATTGGTTTGACAATCATGTAGCTCTAATAAGACCGGAAGAAAAAGAAATAGATGTACAAGATTACAATTTTCAAACTTATCTTAAAACATTTAATTACAATGGAGAAATTGTTTTTGTAAGAATAAACAAAACTGGTGAAGGGATAAATCAAAATTTTTGGGTGTATCCTAATTCTGAAGGAATAGTTGATTTTTGTGATACACAAGTAAAAATTGAAAAAGATTACACATACAAAGCTTTTGCATATGTTTTAATGATTGAAAACTTAGATGACGGTGGCATTAGTGTCGATCCATCAGATGCAGAACAACCAAGACTTTATGAAATTCCAATAAGTGATGAAATTGTGGTTAAAGTAATGCAACCACCTCACCCAAGACCTCAAGTAGAATTTAAAAATATTAAAAACAAAAAAGACAAGATAAAAGTTATGCTTAATTTATCCTCGAATGAATACAAAAGTCTAAAATACAGAGGTGTGTCTCAATCTGAAGAAGAAGATTTTGATTTAAATTATGCAAAATATGACCCATTCTCCACAAGAGATTCATGTTTTCAATATGAAACAGAAAGAGGAAAATTCCAAATTTTTAAAATGGAAAGACATCCCACAGGTTATTATGACATTGGGTCTAACGCTTCCTCATTCAATGTAGAATCAGATAAATCAACTATGACTCATTTTCAAGATACAATTGAACCATTTAAAGATTATTACTACATGATAAGAAGTTTCAACACATATGGATACTATTCCAATCCCTCGCCAATTTACAAAGTACATATGACAAAAGACGCAAATGATACTTTCTTGCACGTTGAAACTGTTGACTTTCATGTTTCGGATCAAAACAAACACATGCTTGAGAAAACAATGGCAAAACTATTACAAGTTGTTCCTTCAAGTTATCAAACAACTTTAGTCACACCTGAAGAGTTTGGAGGATATGGCCAAGAAACAAATCCCAATAATTTACCAGATCTTGGTCTTGTTAATATCCAACCAATATGGGATACAAACACAAAATTCAAATTAAGATTAGTTTCCAGAAAAACTGGAAAGAAAATTGACATTAACTTGAATTTTAAATTAACAAAACAAATTACTCAAAATACTGAGTAATACTATTTATTATGATATTAGGGAGAAATTTATGGGTTTTTTAGATAATTCTGGCGACATAATATTAGACGCTGTATTAACGGACCATGGTCGCAAAGTTTTAGCTAAAGGTGACGGTTCTTTTCAAATTACAAAATTTGCACTTGGAGACGAGGAAGTAGACTATTCTTTGTATGATACTACAAACACCAACGGATCAGCTTATTATGATCTTGAAATACTTCAAACTCCAATTCTTGAAGCCTTCACAGACAATGCTGTTTCAATGAAGTCTAAACTGGTAACTTATGAAAGTTTAGAACTTTTGTATCTTCCTGTGATTAAGTTGAATGAAATATCCGATGGGACAACAACGGCTCGACATTCAAGTGGATCATTCATTATTGCTGTTGACGGGCTAACAGAAAATGACAACGGAAGCACTTCAACACAAAATGGTATTGGATATGATTCAACAGGGACAGCTATTGCTGGTATTTTGTTTGGACAAACTACATCTACCGGTGGAAGAATAAGATTAGACCAAGGCTTAGATACAGACGCTATTACACCAGCTCAAAACCTTTCAGCTGATATGGTTGAAGAAAGTTACACAATTCAAATAGACAATAGACTAGGAAATATCAGAACTGTTACGGGTGGAAATGTTTCTTTAGATTACATTGATGATGACAATATAGCTTATTACACAGTGACTTCAGAAGATGGTGTTATTACTAGCAACCCAGACAAGACAGCAAATAGCACTGGTCAAGTAATTGAAGGACCAAGAGGAACAATTCTAGAATTCAAAATTGGCTCTTCTTTGTCATTGCAAACTAGTACTTATCTATTTACACAACTTGGTTCAACTTCAAGACTAGACAACAGAGCAGGAAGCTCATCTGAAGTATATCATATTGATACACTAGTTAGAGTTACTGGAATGAATACTGGGTACACTATTGATGTTCCTGTAAGATTCGTAAAATTTAAATCAACATAAAGAGAGATAAAATATGGCTAATGTAGGTGCATTTAAAAATTTAGGTGAAAACGATATCGTTTCAACAAGAACGCTTCTTCATGAAGCTATTCCACTAACCGGAACAATTGTTTCCGGAACTTATAATGATAATAATATAAAGTTTCATACTCATGGTATGTTCCAAACTGTTTATGATTATCCTTATCTATCTTCTTCAGCAAACCACATTTTTGATATTACTTATGGTATGTCAACAAATTCTGCTGTTTACGATACAAGTGTGAATCAATACAAAAAGAAAAAGAACGTTTACAATCAAATGGCTCAAATTCTTGTAGGATATGATGTAACAGGCTCAGTTCTAGAATTTGACGGAGATGGAAATATTCTTGCCGGTGGTAGCAAACTAAGAGATAATTACATTATTCCTTTTTCTCGTTTGCTTGTTAAAGATGAAATTAAGAAAGAGTCTTTCTCCATGGAGTTAGGTGTTGCTTCTGCTGTTGATTTCGCCGGAGCTTTGTTTGACGATAGGATAACTATTTCTGATGTTGGAGCTAAAACCTCATACTTTGTAAACTCCCCAGCAGGAGAATATGCAGTTCTTTATGCAACTGCTTCTAATCAAACAGGTAAGTTACTGCATGAAACAGGAGTCACCACAATTGGTTCAAATGTTTACCACCCAGTTGGTTTAATTTATTATCAAGCAGGTATTGTTGTTATCACTGGTTCTGTTTTTAAAGACCAAGATGAAGGTGGAATTATTCATGACGACTCAGGTTCTTGCAACTTTTTCGATGCAAATTTAAATACCAGTTCTTCTTTTGATGACATGACAGATGAATTTACAATCAAAACAATTGGCAACAACTTAAGAAATAGAATTTACAATATTTCTTTTAATAACACAACTGAACTAAACTCAACAATTTATTTCTGTCGTGCAAATCACAACGAGTTCAACTACTCAACTAATCCAACTTACCTATCAGGTTCTAAGATAATTGTAAAAGAAGACAATCCATCAGCTGATCCGATTTCTTATATTACAACAATCGGTCTTTATTCTCCGAATAATGAATTAATGGCTGTTGCAAAATTGTCTGAACCTTTGAAGAAAACACCTTCTCAAGAGTTTACCCTCCGAGTTAGATTAGACTATTAATCTAGGAGGCTCTTATGGCTGTTTTTAAGTTTGGAGAAAATGATGTCTTTGTGAATACTTTGGAAGCTTATCCCGAGACTAGCTTTTATATTCACTCAGGCACCGTTGTTATTGATTCAATTCCTGATCTTTCAGGAGCCAATCAGTCAAACATTCTCCATGTTGATGATGGACACATTTCTCTTTATGAGATAAACGTAGACAGACCAACAGGTCAAGAGATATCAGCTTCAATAACAGCAGATGGTATTCGTTCTTATCCTTCGGCACTATCTATTGATGGTCTATATGAGTACAATGTCATATATAATAAAGGAGAGGAAATACCAGTTTCTTACAATCTGTCGGGAACAATTTCTCAATATTATTATCGCGAACAAACAAGTGTAGGAGTTCTTAATGAAGATAGACTAACTACAGCTCAAATTGGAAGTAATGCAGTTCCCCACAATGGTAGAGTAATTCACGGAGTAAAAACAGCACTTCCTGAAGAGTCTGTTAATAATGCAACACATCAAGGCTATCCTGTTCCTTATTCAATCGAGGGATTGTTAGACAAATACTCTTTTCAATCTCCTCATTTCAAAATAAAAACAGTTGCACCTTTGCCAGAAAGAGACCTTAGAACGGCTGAAATGTCTGTTATTTCAATTCCTTCGATATTCTATGGGTCAAAGATCAAGAAAGGTTCTGTCGAGCTAAATTACTATGTTTCTGGTTCTAAAATAGGAACACTTACTGATAGAGGTAGACGAGGAGAACTAATTCAAACTGGTCCTGCCGGTTCAACAGGATCTGGTTCAATTGCTGGTCTTGTGTTTTACCAAGAAGGGATCATTGTTTTAACAGGCTCTTGGCAATTAGGCGAGGACAATAGCATTGATTATTCTGGTTCTTCCGATACAATAAACAAGTGGACACATTTTGGATCAGGATTGCACAAAGATATTTCAAGCTTCTCAACACTTCCCTCAGCTTCTTTCTCAATTGATTTTCAAGGAACGACAAGAATTCCAACAATGGGAATGCTTTGCAAAGCTCCGTATTCTGAATTAAATTGGTCAAACAATCCAACATTTGTAAACCACAACTCAGCTTACTATGGAACATTTGGATCTTCTTCGATTCATTACAAAGAAAATGAAGTTGATGTTGCAAATATCACACACACAGAATTAGTTGATTACGTTCCGGAACAAGTTAAAGAAACTTACATATCAAAAGTTGCAATCTATGATGAAAAGAAAAATCTTATTGGTGTTGCAAAAGTTGCCAACCCTGTTCGTAAGACGCCGGATCGTTCATATTTATTTAAATTAAAATTAGATTTATAGTTGACAACCTTCATATTATATGTTATAATAGATTATTATGATTATTTTAGGACTAGATATTAGCTCAAGTAGAATTGGGTACTGTTTAATAAACGAAAACGAAGAATTACTTCTTGTTGATGAGATAAAACTAAAGCCATCTCAATCTCTTGAAGAGAGAGCCGATATCTTTAAAAAGACTATGGAGATCATAAAAGAACATTCGGAGGTAGAACATGTTTTCATCGAACAACCATTCATGGCATTCTCAGGAGGCAAGACA
>CEUT01014650.1_pt1 | contig 21688 bp, 29 predicted proteins | sample 531401 | NCBI WGS metagenome assembly CEUT01 (sample SAMEA2622821, study PRJEB7988) | marine metagenome | biome: marine biome (ENVO:00000447); feature: surface water layer (ENVO:00002042); material: "saline water (ENVO:00002010), including plankton (ENVO:xxxxxxxx)" | depth 5 m | reverse complement strand
TAGAAAAAATATTCAACAAAATGTTTATGCAACAGAAAAGCTTAGGGGTTTGGGTTATGCTTCTATGAGAAAGCAATTAAAAAAGAAGCGCCTAAATAAAAACGAAAAAGCTCTAATTGATGAACTCTGTGAAGCTGTTGTAGTTGCGGAAGAGAGGGCTTCTTGGGAGGAGACATTGAAAGAATGTATTGCTGACCAAGAAAAAATCGCAAGCTTGGGAACTCTTGAAGGTGTTCGGGATATTTCCTTAAAGCATGGGGTTAGTTTGTATTCTGCGGCACTGCTTTATCATAAAGATGTAGGAGAAATCTGATAAGTTATACATATTTTTTTAACTCCTTAACATCTATTTTAATATTAAAATTACTGTCAGCTTCGCAACCAATCCAGTTGTAATCTAAATTCATGGTTTTTCCAATTCCTTCAAAATTATGGTCTTCTCTGTTTAGAGGGCAAAATTCATATATAACAGGGTTTTGATCAGAAAAAATAATATTTCTAAATAAAGAGCCGTGCGCACCAATAATAATCGAGGCATTCTTAAATAAATTAACATGCTTTTTGATTCCTTCTGTACCGTCAAGAGCTATAAATCCTTCTTGTTTTAGAGTAGTACAAATTTCTTCATTATTTACGACCTCTCTGCTTCCTTTGGGTCTTTGTAGGTATAATTTCGTCGTCCTTGGAGCGGAATCTAGTAATTTAAAATATTTCGAACGCAAGTATTTTAACCCTATATTTGATACTTGGGAAGGGTAGGCTGATGGAGATGGATAATACAATTTGGGCACCTTATATAAGGTATTACATGGTTTATGGCCTGGCAAGTCTAAACTTATTAAATCTTGCTTTTTATATCCAAATAAATCAAGGTGAAACTCAAGATCATATACATGATTAGTCAATTGTGGAACAATAAGTTTGGTATTATCTAGATTTAACTTTTCTATTTTTTCCAGATCTTGAAATACATCCCAAATGTGACCATATACATATATATTATGAAAGTGGTGAGCAAAAATATAATTATATTGACCAGTTAGATTTTTAATTTTATATTTTTTAAAGTCTACTTTTTCTTTATAATTAAATGACTCAAGCGTATTATTTGGGCGAAAATCGTTATTATGCAGATTTTTCCAAAAAGAATAATTAAAATTAGCTAATGGATGTATTTCTCCATTTTGATTGTAGATTGCCCCTCCACCGCCAATATATACATCATTTAAAATTAAACAATACTGCGGCCATAGCCTGGCATAGTCTTCGGGAGAAACGCTCGAGAAATAATCTTTCATGCAAATTGGTAATTAAAATATTTAATATCTTGTTTATAAAGACTAGCTACAATATTAATTGTTTTATCGTTGTAGTATTTTTTATAATTTTTATGAGTGCTTATGTTAAGATGAGGAATTTTTTTTATTTTAATATTTAATTCCTTGCTCAAGCAATTTATATCTATGTTTAAATTTTCAAAATAACCCAAGAAATCTAAAAAACATTCTCCATTATTATGTGTCCATAAGTTTTGATTAAAAAAGTGAAATTTTTTAAAGGGTTGCTGCCTGTCAAAGTCGTCAAAATTTAAGCAAAAATCTTCAAAAGTTTTAAATCGCTGAATGTTTTTTACGGTGGTATGATCGTATTGATATGCAAAGTGATCAGGCTTCATATTGAAAAAATAAAAATATAACGATACGAATCTATCCCACGGGTTTCTTACAAAAGCAATTTTATAATAGTCTTCCATTGATAATTCTTTTATTTCTCTCCATGCCCCATCTTGGCGGATAGGATGAATTACTTTATTGATCTTCAGCTGGCTTGCTGTAATAGAAGAGCCTGCTGTTTTAGGTATATGTAAAAAAAGTATCTTTTTCATTTACAGAGCGGGCTTTGCCCCCAAATTATTCCGTCTGGCTGCAGGGGCGTATCGGCTGGACGCAAATCTATTTTTATTTTAAAATTATTTTTTTTTAAAAGATGAAGGCAGTCTTGATGCTCCGTCTTTCCCCCATACTCATGCGTACCCACAAGAACATTTCGAAAAGAAGCTATCTCTTCCCCCGCTGATTCTAAAGCCTTAACCGCTTCTCCTTGAATATCTATCTTGATAAGATCTACAATGCCATTAGTTGAGATTAAGGCCTCGTTTAAGGGCAAGTCTTCAAACGAAATACAGCGCTGGAAGACTGTAATCCCTGAGGTCTGATTTAGTTCTATATTTGCTCGACAGTCTTGACAGGCTTTTTCTTGGCCATCAAAGGCGTAAACTTTAACCTTGGTACTGTATTTTCGAGCTAACAAGCTATAATAACCCCAGGCCGAACCCACATCAAAAAAAGTTTTTATATCATCGCTGCAAAAAATATGATTGAAAACTGATTCCTCAAGGGGTTCATGAATATTGAGAAGCTTGTAGCGTTGCAGCGCTTGTTCGAAAATACTTGCCTTATAGCACTTTACTCCATTGTTATATATATGTATTTCTTTGTCCATTTTAATAGTTGTAATGAAAATGCTCGATATCTTCTTTATAAAAAGCCGCGATAAGTTCTTGGGTAGTAGGGGTATAAAAGTTTCTATAAGGAGGGGTGGTCACGCTACCCCAGTCTCTTCGTCCTAGCGGGGGCAACTTGAGACCAAGAGGCTTCTCTAGTTTACGGTAATCTTCTTCAAGGGTTTCAAAACGCCCTATAAAATCAATTTTTCTAAATGAAAGATCCCACTCAGAGTTAAGGTAGGTTTTACTATATTCTAAAAGATACTGTACTTGTTTAAATTTTGTATGAAAAAAATCAAAGTCATTAAAATATTTTAAGGCTAATGGGCAGCAGTCTTGGATTCCGCTTATTACTATTTCCACATATTCATCGAAAGACAAGTCTGCTCGCTGTTTTTTTTTAAACCTCTTATTGGTACGTGCTTCTAAGCGCACTCTTGAGCTATGTCTATAAAGAGACACAAAGCGATCCCAAGGATTACGAACAAAAGCAAATAAAAAATAATTAGGATTATTTTTTATAGTCTCCGCAAGCCCAGCCTCTCTTAATGGAAAAAAAGCGTTATTAATTAAGGGTTTATTCCTGTTTTTATCTTTTAAAAAATGGTAAACTTCGGGAAAAGTAAAAAGAGCGTCTTCAATACTAGTTCCTCCTGTTTTAGGAATATGAATAAAAACAAATTTCTTTAGGGGACATATCATTATTTAAAAAAAGTGTTGACTGGACGCGGGGTCGTGGGGTGCGCAAAATTAAAGTCATAGTGTGCTTTTTCATTGACGTTCCCTAGGAAGTTTTTGGGTTCAAAATTTTTATTACACAGAGCTGCAAGGAGGGAAAAATTTCCACGCGTTGTAATGAGATGCCTTGCGTTTATCAGGTAATAAAAATCTTCGTCTGCTGAGGCGGATGATCGAATCTCAATAGGTAGACCTATTTTAGAAAGAGCTTTCTTTGTTGAGTAAAACGCATCTGCATTTGTTTCTAGCGTTGCATCTTTACTTTCTATTCTATAATGATAATATGTTACTAGCGTTAAGAGTGTAATATATGTAAATTCCTGCTGTATAGTCGCTACTCGATGATAAAGTTTTTCCACTTCTCTCGATAAGTTATTTCCCCCAAAGCGTTTAGTGTCCCCCATTCTTAAGTGGATTACGATTTCCGAGTCCAGAGGCTTACTCCATTGCTTATTCTCTCCTTGTTTATGGCAAATAGCATTCAGGAGATTTAAGTCTATAGATTTTTCATCACACACTTTCAGGTATTCCCATAATATAGTATTTTGAAATTCTTTAGGTCTAGAGAGTACGCTACGTGCAGCATCACGACCGCAAGGCCATTGACGCAATAAAACCCCATCGCCCAATCTGTATAAATTGAGCGAATTGGTTCCTTGGATATTTCGTGGCAATTTCATTTTATTTGAAATATTTTTCTAGCTCTGAAACATGCGGGGTTGCAGCAGAGTTTTCGTTACAGTACCATGCGAAACTATTTGAGAATATTTCTTCTGCATCAAGAGTGGGAGAAGTGAATTGGATAAGTACCTCCTGTAGAGCCACTAAAAATTTGTTTCTGTATAAACGAGCCAGCGTTTGATGATTTTTTCTAATCAAATTACCATCCCACTTTCTGACGCAGGCCTCCTGCACCGCCTCTTTTACAGCCTCGTCGGTATCTTCACATAAAATTGAATTATACTCGGTATACCAAACATCCCTACCTCCGCGAGAATATGTAGAAACCACTGGTACGCCGCATAATAGATACTCTGAAGATGAGTAGCATGCCCCCTCTTCTCGAGAAAGACATAGCCCGCACTGTGACTCATTAATTATCTGACAAATTTCTTTTTTACTCAAACGCTCGCGTGTGTCATTATCTGCTGGAGGAAGATCTACTTCTGGATTGCGATGATTAAAGCCTCCCGCTGCCAAGGCAAGTTTTTCAACTTTCTCGGCCAAGTAATGCCTTTTGAAATCTGTAGGCCGCGCAATATATAAAGCTCTATATTTTTTTCTTAAGGACAATGGCTGAAATACACTCTCATCTATCCATGCATTATGATTAACTACTGAACCTCTTAATCCAAATTTTAAACCATTAGACTCTTCTTCGGGAGAATTGTAAAGTATGTAAAAATTATCAATATTTAATTTAAACTGATCTAAGATAGTCCTACTTTGATTTGCTAAATGTTCAGATAAAAACCAACCTAATGTAACAAAAAAGAAGTCCGTCTCTCTAATATTATTTTTATATTTCTCTAACCATACGTAATTATGAGGAATATTCTCTAGTATAAATATCCTGCATTTTTCGTGGTTGAGCAAACATTTAAAAGGAAAATGTGGGTTAGGCCACGTATAGACATTTTCTTCTTTAAGCTCCATAGTATTCCCTTATATTTCTTATAAAGTTTTTTCCTGTACAAAGCTTGTATGCTTCCAACCCTTTTTTTCTCATTTCTTTTTCTTTTTTTTGTGTTATTCTTGATAATATATCTCGCAAATTATTATAATTTTTTTCTGGGATTTTTATAGTACAGTCGTCCCAGTTAATTTCTTTTATTGTTGGAAGCATCATGGTATCTGCGAGTATGATTGGAATTGCTCCGCTACCAAGACTTTCAAGAAACCGTATTGATGTTGGCCCAGTGCCAGATGGGCAAAGAGAAAATCTTGATCTTGTTAGGGTTTCTTCGTAAAATTTAGCCTTTTCATTATTTATGTATTGTTGTACAGATGATATTGGATTATTCAGAACTTGATCTTGATATACGTCTAAATCAAACTGCCAGCCAATTCTTTCTATTATTATGGCATTGCTGTGGCCTTTGTCTTTGAAGATTTTATCTCTTATGTCAGAAAGGTGCTTATTTCCATAGGAGCCAACAAATGAATATAAGATATCTTTTTGTTTGTTTGGTTTTCCTGTGAATACTGGAGCAAGGAATATTGTGTCTATTTTAACGCCTTCAAATTTATGGGGATACCCTTTTGTCTCAAGAAAAAAATCTTTTGTGGTATAACCCGATTGACTTACCATATGCGAAGCAAAAAGAACATTCACCCCAATCTTTTTAAGGGTTGGTATTATTAAATGAAAGCGGTCATGCTGACAAACCGTAAAGGCGTTATGTAACTTTAACTCCTCCAGCTTTTTTATCTCAAGTTCTGCAGATCTTTTATCTGCGGGCGAACCATAATCTAACTTATCTATTAAGGTTGACCAGGGTACTGCTAAATAGGTTGCTTTACATTTTAAGGGATCATCTCTAAGTAATTCGTAACTTAGTTTTTCGGTTAGTACTGGTTTCTGCCATTCGTATATATTTTTATAAATAATTTCCATTACTGAAGGCAGACTTCAGAAATATAAAATGCTGCTCCTTTATAGCCTATAAATTTAATTAGTTTAATATTTTCCATGTCAAGGGCTGATTCTTTTAATGGATTGAGGTCTATCTCTACAGAGGATTCATCGTTGAATTCTTTAACAATATCTGATAAAAGCATATCCTCCGATTCGTTTCCAGAAGAGTCTTCAATCCTTACTATGCCACCACTACCTTCTTCCATGTATATGGTAAAAGATAGAGAGCTGAACTCTGAAATGTCGCAGGGTTCCCAAGAGCTTTGTGTTGGTAATGCGACTGCAAACCAAGAATGCGGGGACCTTTCATCGTGTACCATTTTAAGTCTTGGAACTCCTTCCACAACCTCAATGGGAACTTTTGATTGATCAAGCTCGGTTACGATGTTTTGACACCAGCTGTTTTTCAGCTCTTTTGCTAGGCATAATGTTGGGTTGAAGATATCCATTTTTAAATTAATTCTAATAGTCCGTCATCATTAATAAATGACTCTTTGTTAATATTAGGATTCCGCTCCGAATTTTCAAGGTAAAAATCGAAAGGCCTGTCTTCTATTTTATTAATGTTTAGGGCTATATATTCCTTCTTTTTTATTTTGCTGATATTATTTAAGGCTTTCTTGATTTCGTTTATTTTTTTGTTGTCTGGTATTTTTGATTCTTCTGGTATAATAATTATATATCTATTGTTTGAAAAGTAGTGTCTTAGCAGATTGATTATTGTGTGTTTTTGTTTTAATTTTTTTACCCGATCATTTGTGGGGATAATTGGAAGATATGATATTCTGTTTATTTGTTTGGAGAATTCGCTTGCATTTTCTCTGTATTCACAAAATGCCACTTCGTTTCTAGAGGACAGGTATGAGAGCTTTTTTAAGTTATGAGAAACTATTTTGTTATTTTTATCTGAAAGGCTGTGTTTTAATATTATTATCGCACAATTTTTTTTGATTGATATTAGTTCGTCTGCCATTAATCCATAGTCTACGGCTGATCTATATAGTCTTTTATTGTGTTGTCCTGCGAGTGTTAGGTTGTTATCGTCCCATTGTTGATCGTGTTTGATGTGATATAGATCTTCGGTATTTTGATATACATCGTAGGCTTGATGGAGAATTCCAGATATTGCGGTGTCCCAGTGCGGTTCTCCAATAACAAAGTCTGGGAATAGTTTTTTGCTTTTCTGAAAGATGTCTTTTTTTATCGCCAGCCCATCTACCCCTATTTCATAATTTTCAAAACGCTGGCTGAATATATCTTCATATGAATTAACTGTAGGAATGTCTCTGCGAATAAATTCAGTAATGTTTTCGTTATTATTTAATAAATTTTTGTATGTATTTGGGTGAATTGGGCAGTCTAGGTTTGAGTAAAATATAATGTCTCCTTTTTTTGCTATCTTGTTTGCTGCATTAAGCATGTCATTTAGGAATGCGAAATCTCTTTTTCCTTTTAAGTCTGTTTTTGCATCTCTTCTAAGTTTATGAGTTTTCCATCCAGACCTAGAGATAACTTCTGATGAACAACCAAGTAATACTATATTTTTGTCTTTGGCTTTTTCTATAGACTCTAGGGCTAGCTCTACTCTTTTTTTTAGGCTTTTGTCTTTAATTTTTGCAGGGTCAATTAAATTAACAACATGAATAATTTTATCTGGCCTGGTTTTTGAAGATCTTCCCCTAAGCGCAGATCCAACCATTATATCTAGGTATTTTTTTGAACGCTTAAAGAATAGCTTCCATATAATTTTGTCAATTTTTTTATCGGATGTTTTTAGAAACTGATGGTCTCTATCAAGCTTGTTTATCTTTCGATCTAGCCAATTCTCTATTCTGTCAAGCATTAACCCTGCGCATGGTGAACAGCGTGGTTTACCATCATTGAAGCCAATGATTTAACGGCAAAGGATACCCCCTTTACCGCTACGCTAAAACCTTTTTTCACTGCAGCCATATTTATAGTTACACGTTATATGCGCCCACAATGGCGCTTTATATTATAAGTGAAAAATGGCCTTAAGTCAACTTATGTAATCTCTAGTACATTAACCACCACATCGAGAAATCCAGAAACATCTTTTACTGATATAGAGTCATTGCCTTTTAATACTACAGGCGCCGAAATTGGCTGAAGAGTGGATTGTTCGGGCACTAGAATTTTACTAGCTAATATAAAGTTGCCTGCTTCAGAGTCGTCAGAAACCTTTACTGTGGCGGATGTATCTCCAAGCCCAGAATTTCCCATATATATGCTGTTAACTAAAGAGGTTGCCGAAGTGGGGCATTGATATACCGTTCTATAGCTATCGTCGTATCCAAGCAGATTGGAACCTGAAATTACATATGATTGTGCCATGCTATATTATATACACTTATTCTGGAGGATTCGACCAATCTTCGCCGCTTAGTATAGTTAATATCTCTGAATGCGTATAAGATGTTTTGCCTTCTAAAAATGAAGGGGTTGCATTTTCAGAGGGAAACTTTACGAATGTCTTATCTCCTTCAGTATTGTATCTTAAAGTGCTTGCGCTGGTTTCCAGAACTTGTGAAAAATCAACGCTTGATACGTCCGATGCGTCTATTATTATGTATGTTCTATTCATTTTTTAGGTTAATAAAATTTAAATTATGATGGTACGTCGGTTGAATACGTTGGCCCGTTAATTAGTTCTCCGTCTACTCCTCCAGAACCTTGATCGGCAATGGTCGTTCCCGAAGAACCGTTTATATCCCCCATGCGATACCAATTGGTCGGACTAAGTCCCGATAAATCGGCAGGAGCGCCGCTGTTGTAAATTGTCGCAAGGTTCGATGTTTGATCGGAATCCCAAAAGGCAATCTCGTCCATCTTTCCGCCAAGCTCGTACAAAGTCCCGTAGCTTCCCAACTGTCTAAAGGTTGCCGTAGCGCTAGATGAAGATGTGCCTATCGAAGACCCATCAAGGTACAGGGTGGTATTGTTTGACCCATCCCGAATGTAAGCAACATGATGCCAAGTATCCAAAGAATAAGCGCTTGAGACTGTGATAGTCCCTAAATTACGCACCAGAACCTTCATCCCGTATGCAGACCCGTAAAGAAAGATATACGGGTTTATCAGATACGGAAAATCCCCCGTTGAGTGCTTGAACCAAATACTAAACGTGAACTCACCCGAAAATGATACGTCGCTGTCCAAGTAAAAGTGATCGTTTGTGCCATCAAATTCAACAGAATATTCATTTGAAAATGAAGCTGGAACATGAATTACAGACTTAAAATTTCCGCCCATTCTTTCTAGTAAGTGTTTTTCCATTCCGTAAACACCAGATTTACTAGCTCTTTTATCTTGAGCGCTTATAAATGAACTGTTAAAATTTCTTATCATAAAGCTCTTTTTATTCAGGTGATGATAAAGGATTCCAGGTAGGGTCAAAGTCAACTAGTTCGTTGCTGTCGAATTGGTCGTCACATTTCCACGTTCCCAAAGTAAAGACTGGCATGATAAACTTCCCATAATCAGCATTTTCAGAGTTTTCTACTTTGCTAATTTCCGCATACTTATCAGTACCTTGTCCGTTGGGTATGCCAAGTGCAGTTTCAAGGGCTGAGTTTTTTGCATTCCAGTCGGAAGATGTATTATAAAGAGCGTACTTCATTAGGAGAATGCGGTTGAGGATGGGAGGCTTGTGTATTTGTTATTGAAGTAAGTACGGACCACGTTCAGGTCTGCGGTGGAAAGAGTACTATTCCATACGATCAACTCGTAAATTCGTCCGTTATGATAGTACCCATTGTGTCCAAGGTGGCTGAATAAGTTGCTAATAGCATAAGAGTAGGTAAATGACTTGTAGGAATTTCCGCCTTGAAGGTAGTAGGTCACAACGTTGGAGGTATCTTTCTGAGTCACGAATTGTTGAATGCTATTGAAGTGCGGGCCATAACCATCTACCGAAACAGAAGCGTTTGAAACATCTAGAAAGTATGTCGTTCCGCTAGCATAATTGAGTGGGGACACGTAGGTGCTGTTGGAGAGGTTTTTTCCTATCGGCCCAAAATTCGTATTACCGTCCTTGTATGCTACAAAACAAAGCGTCCACCCTGATCCGTTGGCATTATTGTAAGTATTAGCCAATGCGAGATTGTCGTTTGAACCGTCAAAATCTAAGTAAGTGCCTTGAAATACAGGTTGCTTAGATGCAACTGCTTGGCTCGCATCATAGTCAGTAGATTGCCCGCTTCTATCTCCCCATGCACTGACGGCAGTTCCATTAGAAGGGTTGTTATCCGCTGAAACTCCATCCAAGATCGAGCCGTCAAAATGGAAAAGTGGTTGAACGCTCACCTTGAAATTGGAGTTTGTCCAAATCCCTCCTGGGTATGCAAGTTCGTCATTCAATCCCCCGCCACTAGAGTGAACTATAGACTTAAAGTTTCCTAAACTCCTCTCTTGTCTATGTTTTCTTAATCCGTAAACTCCAGATTTTGCAAATCTTTTATCAACACCTACAAATCCACTATTTATTAAACTCATCGTACAAACCAAACATATGCTTCTGTGGAGTCGTCCGAGGTATTTGCGGTAAGCGTTGATATGTCGCTATCATTACTTAAGATTTGATCGTGAACAAACGAACCTGTGATTACAAGGTTTGCTGCTACGGAATCCACTTCTTCGTCTAAGAGTTGCCCTGTAGTATTTAGATTTGTTTCTAGGGTAGAGGTATCTAGATCAGTTATTGAATTGTGCAAGAATGACCCAGTAGTTATAAGGTTATTTGTAAGGGTTGTGATATCCCCGTCATTACTTGTAATTTGATTGTGAAGAAATGAGCCTGTGGTAACTAGGTTATTTGTGACTGTTCCAACATCAGTATCTTGGATTTCTTGATGCAGAAAAGAGCCAGTTGTTATAAGATTTGTGGTGAGCGTCGAAATATCTGAGTCGTTACTTAGTATCTGATTATGCAAGAAAGATCCAGTGGTTACCACATCTGAAGATGAGCCTCCCTGTGGAGCTTTCCAACTTGCATTTCCATTTGAGTCACACGTAAGAACTCTGTTGTTAGCCTGATTGCCATCAGTCATTCTAAAACCAGAGACTGTAAGCCCATCGCTATTTATATGAAATTTTGCCGTTGGATTATCTGTGCCAATCCCAACCAACCCTCCAGTGGTAACCATAAAACTCGCAAATTCTCCAGTTCCTACATGCAAGTCAAATTCTGATTCGCCAGTTCTTGCAACTCCAAGCTTTCCTGTAATAATTGCATCGCCACTAATTTCGACGTCATTCTGAACAAAAAGATCTCCAGTTATTGTTATATCTCCATTGTCTGATATTAGAATTGATGAGTTTATTGATGCAAGTTCTAAATCATTACTAATGATTTGATCATGTAAAAACGATCCAGTAGTAATTAAATCACTATCAAGAGCTAGTTTATACCAGGCCCCTGCATGAGCAAAGTACGCTGCTCCTTCGCCGTGGACATGGGCAAACATACCATGCTTTGATCCAGCCGAAGGAAGATCACCAAAGGCATTATAATAACTCCAAGTTAAATCTTCTGATGTTAAATTTAATATTGCATTATGAACAAAAGATCCAGTGGTTACAAGATTCGTCGTAAGGCTTGATATATCGGTATCGTTGCCTAAAATTTGATCATGCAGAAAAGACCCAGTAGTTACAAGACTTGGAATTATTCCAGATACTTCTAGATTTCCATCTACTATAGCTTTTCCTCCAACATGAAGTAATGCTTGAGGGTCAGCTTTTCCAACCCCAACCATGCCGCCATCTTCTATAAATATCCCATTGTCCGCATCATCAACAAGATGTAGTCCATCTCCGTCTCTGGCTTTGATCTTATCTGTTAATATATGCTTTCCGTCTGCAGTGGTAAGGTGCTCGCTAAAGTCCCAAGAGTCCGTATCATTCTCAAATAGTATAGTTTTATCGGTTGTCCCTTTGAGTGTTATACCTCCTCCATCTGCTGTAATATCTGATGGAGAGTCTACAGAGCCTAGCTCAATATTCTTATCATCAACAGTTAGTGTTACTGAATCTATAGTAGTTGTGGTACCAGTAACTGTAAGATTACCTCCGATATGCACATCTCCTGTTACATGAAGTGTGGTTTGTGGATTTTCGGTTCCAATTCCAACTCTTCCTCCTTCATTATAGAAAATATTTCCAGCAGACTCTTGCCATTTAATTTTTGATCCAGTTATTATTAAGTTGGCTGCTACAGAATCCACTTCCTCATCAAGTAGTTGCCCAGTAGTATTTAGGTTCGTTGTGAGCGTCGATACGTCGGTGTCATTACTGATTATCTGATCGTGCAAGAAAGATCCTGAGACCAATAAGTTCGCTGCTACTAAATCAACTTCCTCGTCCAGGAGTTGCCCTGTGGTATTGAGGTTCGTTGTGAGCGTAGTGATATCTGTATCGTTGCTCGTAATTTGATCGTGAAGAAATGAACCAGTAATTACTAGATTTGCGGCAACCGAATCAACTTCTTCGTCTAGCATTTGGCCAGTACGATTAATTCCAGTTAAAACATTTATTCCGTTTACTGTTAGCCCGTCACTAAAATTTCCACTAGCAAAGACAATATTGTCAGAAGTATTAAGATTTTGGTTCATGGAAAAACCGTCCATCTTATTAGAGTCTAAACCAGTAATCAGAACCTCGTTTAAAAACAATGCATCATAGAATCCAGTCGCCCAGGGTTTGCCTAGTCGACCAATGCCTCCTTCTCCGCTATTTCTTGGAACTAAATTCTTTGTGGCCATATGGGTTTATTACACTATTTTATTTAAAATGATATATCTTCTATAAATGCTTCTGGGCCAGTGTTATATCTCCAGTGGTTTGCCCTTAGCTCTAAATTAAGTTCTTCTCCGTCATTATTAAGTATCCACATTGTATCTGAAACATATTCGCTTGATGTGGGTGTTAATTCTCCGTTTTCATCTATTTCAAAAGCCTCTTCCCAGTGGGTTACCCCCGAGGCGTCTGCTGAAGAGCCAGCGGTTGATTCTCTCCATTCAATACCATTTGAGGTGCTTGTTAATACAAAACCTTCATCTCCAGTGCTTTCATTTGAGTCTAGTAAATATTTGATTGAAAGATTGTCTACTGTTACTTTCTTACCTTCTATTGTTACTAGGGGGTCGAGAGGTCTAGTACCAATAATAAATTTATCATTAGCTATCTTTCTAATATGGTTTTTATTTTTAAAAAACTCCATATCAATTAAATCTCCAAATCACCACGATTTTTGTATGTGATAAAGTATTTTACAGTATATCCTGAAATTGTGTGAGGTCTTTTTACATAAAGCCTTCCTGCTTCATCATTTTTTATATTAACAGACATATCTGAGTCTAGGTATATCAAGTCTTCTGTTTCTGTTATGAGTCCATCACTATGAGTAAATCTTCTGTCTGCAGTATGAAACTGAAGCGGGTATGGAGCTTCGTTTACTATTGTAATGCTTTCTGCAAGACCTCTGTCATATAAATTGTTGTAATCCTCTAGCTCATAAGAATTTATATTACTTGCACCACTATTTTCTTGACGCATTCCAAAAGCTGTATCTGTGTGAAATACATCTACTGCTTCTACGCATCTATCTGGTTCCATATATTCTGCATGTATAAAAAAGTCTGGATGACCAGTTTCTAATATACTTGGGTTTATTCTTGCATTATTAAAGTGGGTTCCGTAAATATCGTCCATTAGGCTTCTGTCTGTTCCGTAACAAGTTCCTGACAGGTTTCCAAATCTAGCTTCATCTGTAATATCTTCCATTAAGATAAAGTCTTCATCTATCTTTTGGTTTACAGTTTTTGTTCTTAACTTTAACTCTACAACATTTAATGTTCCGCCAGTAATATTAGCATCAATATTTCCTCCATCTATATCGATGCTGTCAATTGCTCCAGATATTCCAGATAAAAGCCTGTGAGTTTCTGAATCTGAGGATGTAGTATCGTTCTGCTCTTTTAGGAGGCCAGAAATTCCTTCAAGAAGTTCATTAGATCTTCCTATGTTGCCAGATATGCCATGAAGAAATAGATTTGATTGATCTGGTTCCCACCTTCCCGACTCTACATTCCATTGATATGAAAACCCTGGTTGGGGTGATAAGTGGTCGAGTTGCGTTATATCAATATATAACGGATTGTTTTTATAGTCTCCAAAGTCAGGCATGGCAATAACAATTACACCCAAAAATGAGAGACTTTACTATCTATCTGTCTGGATCAAGTTGGTGCTTTATGCCGTTGCGTTTTTTGCTATAGTCTTTAAACCACTTTTTTTGGACAGGATCATATCCCAATTTGTCTTTTCTTTTGTTGCTCATCTCTCTACTTCTGTCCATCATTTCGCCATAAGTGCCTTTGTTTGCTCCAGTTTTGTCTGTAAAAGCTTTTTGGCTGAATGGATCAATATTGGCGTCTATGCTGGCATTTGGGGCGTGAAAAACTCTTTTCCACTCTGTTCCGCTATTGTCTATATAGACATGAGCATCATTCATTCCCTGAAAGACTTCTACGGTTTCTTCTGATTCTGGATGTTCGTATGTATACAAAGGCATTTCTATATAATACACCTTTAGTCTTTTTTATCTACAAAAAAAGGGCTCCCAGATTTCTCCAAGAGCCCTTTAAGCGTGAAAGTAGTTAAACTACTTGGTTGTTTGCTTTTGCAACAGTCCCACGATAAGTAGGAGGGTAATGAGTCCAGCGAGACTTGCGCCGTCACCAACAAAACCATTTACAATGGCTTGAAGGTTGCTGATCACATTCATTCCAGCCGCTTCACCGAAGACTACCTGTGCAAGGACAAGTAGACCGATGACTGACGTTAGTACTGCGAATAGGCCTCCAATAGAGGTCTTTACTGTTTTTACTACGTTATCCATCTTGTTTGTTTTTTAGGGTTAAAATCTGACATCGAGTCCGACGCCCCAAATTCTTTCTTGAGAGCGAAGGTCTGAATCAGACAGGGCAATGTCAGCGTACAGGCTAACATTATCCTTAAGTTCCTTACTTGCTGTTACGCCAGCACTATAGTATGTGCTGTCTGCAGAAGCGGTAAGTTCAGTGTTACCTAGGGTTCCAGCAATCTCAAGCGCAAAAAACTTTAAATCAAGTTCTTGGCTGAGTTGGCCTTCGAAGGTATATAGTTCAGTATCGTTATCACGATATGCAGAAACTTTTGGCGATAGAGCGGTATTTGCCCCGATTGAGATAAAAGCCTCAACCGTATCTCCAGAAGAACTGTTGTCTGTATTATATACGCCTAGGTATGCGTTAATTTTGTCCTCGAATAGGGACTTACCAATACCGACGTTCAATTCGATATTGTCCGAGCCAGAAGAGTTGGTGCTTTGGTTCGTAAAGAACTCTCCAAAAACATTAACTCCAGCAAGATCAACACTTAGGTCGACTTGGGCTTGAATTGCTTCTTGTGACACTAGTTGGCCTCTACGATCATAATCGGAAGAGAACTTAGTTCCCATACCTCCTGTAATTGCAGAGTCTTCTCCAGAAGCGACGTTATTTGATAGTCCCAAAAGGGCAGCTACTAATAGAATTAGTTTAGTTTTCATATATTATTTGTGAATAATAAAGCTATAGTATACAGCAAAAAAATCTTTTTGTCAACTATTTTTTTCTATAACTTCTAATATGCTGTCTAGCGTCTTTTCGTAAGTAAATGATTCTAAAAGCTTTAAACCTTCTTTATTTTCCACCTTACAAAGTTCTTCAGCTTTCTCCATTGCGCTAATAAATTCATCATCATCGAATGTATAAATATTACCTTGGTTAAATTGAGTACCCTCTTTAAAGAAGATATTATCATAGACAGGCTCCTTGCCGTTTGGTTCGATAAGGATGCAATTATCTTCGTTTGCCCAGTCTTTGTGGGAACTAGCATTCATTACGATACTCCACTTTCCTAGGCAAGTTGCATTGAAGGATGGTAAGTTCCAACCTTCTGCGCCGCTAACTCCTCCGAGATCGATATCTATTGAGTTTAGATAATCATTTACTTGGGCGTTTTGCGGAAGGAATGGTATGAAGTTTATGTTGCCATACCTTTGACCCCCAAGAGCTTGCGCAATAAATGCTTCAAGCTGCTCTTTTTTAAGAAAAGGGTTTGTTATGCAACAACTTAGTTGATAGTTGTAGTTGTTTCCATACTTTTTTGCCCAAAGGTTTAGTATTTTTGCTGTATGTTTTCTTTTTTCAAATTTACCCATTAATCCAAAGTGTGTTTTGCCTTGTAGGTAACTTTTGTTTATTTTCTTAAAATCTGGATCAAGACCCAATGGAGCATTACTAACATTTCCCTCGAATTGATCCGCTGCGAATTTACTACTAAATATAACTGCATCTTGCAGGGCGCATAATTTTCTCTCTTCTTCTGTCGGAGAATCCAATTCATAAAATGTATATAGAAATTGATTTCTAGATATCCTATTCTCTGACCCATTGAGATGCCACATCTGAAGTGTTGGGATGTCCTTATCTATCTTAGAGAATCTATTATTAACACCGTCCTCAAGCCAAGATTTAAATTCATCCTCTTGAGGGCCAAATGCTGCAACCTCCACATTGCCAATTGGAAAGATAGCTGTCTCGATACCTTTTTTATATATCTCTCTAAGCAGATTGAAGGATACATTGCCAAAAGACAATGAATTTAAAGGTCCTTTAAAAATTAATTCTTTCATCAGAATGGTATATCTGCAAACTCGTCATCCTCTTCGGATTCAGTATTTTGCTTGGGGGTTTCTTGTTTTGGTGCTTCATCAGCCTTATCTAGAAATGTTACAATGTCTGCGACACAAAAAAGTTTACTTCTATTTTCTCCGCTCTTAGATTGCCACTTATTTAGTTGGAGCCTACCTTCAACTAAAACCTTTCTTCCTTTAGATAGGAATCGACTGCAGTTTTCCGCCGACTTGTTCCAAGTCTCGACATCAATAAATGTGACAGAGTCATTGATTCTGTTATTAATTGCGATACAAAACTTACAGACCCTTTTGTCTTGTCCTACAGATTTTGTTTCTGGGTCTCCAGTTAAGTTGCCTATTCCTATAAATTTATTTAACATCTTCTTTGTCCTTGATTGTTTCTCTAATGGTTTTGATTGCTGAATTATGGATGTTGATACATCCTTGAATACTTAAATTCATTTCGTGTCCGATATTTTTCCATGGCATTACTTTATTTTTCTTCCCAATAATATATCTCATTTTGAATATTTTTTCAACTCTTTTATCTGGGTGATCTTTTATTAGTTGAAGAACCTTTCTTAAAGAATCTTTTTTTAGATTGTCTTTTACGGATTCTGTATATAGCCCTAAATCGGGGTGAAGAAGGTCTAAGGTTTCTGTTGTAATTATTGGGTGTCTTTTATTTTTATTATAAGTGTTTAAGCATAGCCATTTAGTTTCATTACCAAGATATGTGCTGAATTTAGCTCCTCTATCTGGATCGTATTTTACAACAGCTTGGTATATATTAAAATTCTTATCTTTAATTAATTCTGCTCTATCGATGAAACTACTATCTTTTGATGCATAAGTATTTATTATATCTAGATAAATTCCACTATGCCTTTCTATAAGTTCGTTTAAATGAATAGATGGATCCTCATCTTGCTTGATTAAATATATTAGTTCTAGATCAGAGTAGTTGGTATTCATTTTCGAAAATATTGTTAAGTGTTTTTTCTACTATAGATGTATATTCTTCGATATTATCTCCCAAAGTCTCCCATCTTACCGTTTCATTAGATTTATCAATTAATATTGGTTCATTTTTTGCCTCATCATGGTTTGCTGGACCGAAGCCTTTTCTTTCTATATGAATCATTGTGCCGCCTAGAGAGTAAACCCAGTCCGCTTCATTACCAAACCTTACATCTGTAATGACGGGCGTGATCCCTTGAACCATAGCACTAAGCACATCAGGTTCAATTTTCTTAATCCAGCAATCTGGGTCTAACTTTCTTCTTAGGTGAGTTCCATATGTAACCAAGAATGGTCTAATCAACTCTTTCTCTTTTACGTCTTCTGTGAATGCCGATATCCCTAAATTCTCAATAAGGAATTTATCAGACTCTTTCTTGAGAGCGTCTGCAAAGGCAAATCTCTCTGTAAACACTTTCCTTTCATTTAGCAAGTTCCTTGATACATTAAAGAAAGTATCTTTTCCTGATCTAGCGTTGCCACATAATCCAATTATTTTGGGGTTTTTCATGTATCAAATATTTCTTTCATTGCTTTTGACATATTATGATATCCTGCGTTTGCTAGTATCTTCGACGTTGGGTGGTACATTACCGCCTCGTCTGGGTCTGGGGCGTCGGAGATTTCATTAATATTAGAAGAAACCATAACACAAGATAGTTTTAAGTCGTTTCCGTATTTATCCATCATATGGGATAGCACTGCCGTACAAGCCTCATCGTGATCTGTCGAATCGACTGTTGCAGACCACTCAGAGCACTTCACTAAGAATAGATTTTCATCTTTAAGTTCTGTTACCATGATTAGGTATAGATTACCATATTTTTAAAACAATGTCAAGATAAAAATATCCGCCCCAAAGGGGTGGCTAAATTAATTTATTAATTTCCTATAAAATATTACTCTATATTAATAACAACATACAATTATTTGCATGACCCACATTCAATTTTTTGAATTTAGGGGTTGACTTTTTTCTCGATATCGAATAATATTAAAGCATGCAAAAGTTCATTCAAGTACCAATCGTAGTCCAAGAGGACGTTCTTTCTGGCAAACTAATCGGGAACGATCTAGTTCTGTATAATTATCTTCTATCAAAAGCGGGGCACGGTAAGCCAATCTACTTCTCAAACAAAAAAATATCTGAAGACTTGGGAGGCATATCCAATGGCAAAGTTTCAGCCAGTTTGGGTAGGCTAGCAAAGGCAAAGCATATCTTAAGAAAGAAGACTTCAAACAAGACATTAACGCAACTAACCACAGTGGTTCTTGATAAGGATAATATTTATGTGAAAGGAAAACTATCTTGAAAATATCAGTAAGAATGGAAGGGGGTTTGGGGGATCATTTTGCGGCAAACCGATTTATTCCAGCGATCAAAGAAAAGCATCCGAATTGCGAGATTGACTTATTTTCAGATACAGAAGGTAATTCTAATCAATCACAGATATTAAATAAAATGTGGCCATCTCACTTCAAGGAAACCCACGTAATCAAACAAAAAAAATACAAAAATTTTAGAATAAAGTCTTCAAACTTCCCAGAAGAAGACCATCGAGGCAACATAAAAAATGTGCCAGATGATGAATACAAAGCCATGACAGAAGGTTATGATAAGTTTTATGACCTTCACATAGATTCGCTAGAATGGATGAATCACGATTACGATTGGTTTAAGTATTTCAATATATTCCCAAAGCCAGAGAAAAGAATGGAAGCTCAAAGACCCCTGCCAGAGAATTTCATTCTCGCTCATCTTTACGCAAGAGATGACGCAGACTCAAACATGGAAAGCTGGTATATATCAAAACTACTAAATAATATCACACAAGAATTTGATGCCGTAGTTCTTTATGACGAAAATTCAAAAAACCAATACGAAAAACTAATAAGTGAGGACAACCCAAGACTCCGATTCATACATGCAGACCTAAATGAAATATTTTTTATAGCAAGTAAATGCTCCGCAATGTTTGGGATTGATTCTGGAATTAGATATATCCCATACCATTTCGGAAAACCCGTATTTACGTTCTCAAAATACTGCAAGCAATATGGAGTTGTTCAATACTCATATCTCATTCGATGGCTGTTTAATGACAGGTATGTATTTCCACTTCACTACGAAGTAACAAGCGCTGGGCAGATCCTAAAAAATTGCTTAAGAAATCCAGCATACAGGCTGTATCCACATCTATTAGATGACATAGAAAAGCTTGTTGCACAAAGGGATATAACAGAATACATAACAGAATGAAAGTAGCACTATGTTTTAGCGGAAAGCTTGGAGACTGGAAAGAATGTTCGGAATCCATTATAAAAAATATTATATCTCCATTAAAGCCAGACATCTTCCTATCGACATGGGATGACGAACCGTATGAAGATTTTGTAAAGTTCTACAAACCCGCTAGCTGGCAGGCAATTAACTTCGAGGAAACAATGAAACTTCTTAAGCCAGAAAACCTTGCATATGAACCGAACGCAGGACTGATACCGATGCTCGCTGGCATTAAGGCGGTAAACTCCATATTTCAACGATACCAACAGCTAAAGAAAAAAGACTACGATTTAGTTATAAGATTAAGGCCAGACGTGATGGTCTTAGAGCAAATTAAAAAACACGAAATAAAAGATTGTTTAAAAAATAAAAACATCCTACTACCTTTATTCGAAAGCGATAACATTTACGATCATGAGGAAGAGTTAAAAAAAGAATTTTCATTTAGCTTCGTTTACGACAAGGCATCTCTACCAAATCAGATCAATGATCAAATAGCAATTGGTCGCCCAGAGCAGATGAACAAATATATGAACAGCTTAATGAGCGTTGGGATGGCTATAAAAATGTTATGGGATGAAGGGTACCCAGAGTATATGATAAAGGTTCCAGAGTCGGTAATGACCATTTGTCTAAATATGCAACAATGCAGATACAAGCAGTTAACTGGCACAAATTCTTTTGGTAACATACAAACAGTTTTATGTAAAGACGGAAAAAAGTGGAGAAACAAAGGACACAACTCTACTATAGTAAAGTGAAAATATTCTTTCCAGATATACATATTACGCTCACAAGAAACTTCGGTAAAGCTTTAGAGGAAATTGGGCACGAACTAATTATGCCTTCAAAGGACTACAAGGTTACTCAATACCCTCCACAGAAATGGGTATGGAATGAATCCCATGATGAGGATAGCCTGATAAAGCATGACTTTGGAAAAAACACTATACTGGTTAATAACGATCAGCTTATGGAAACAAAACCCGATGTGATATTTGTTTCTGCTTTCGAAAATCAGTTTGAAGTTATTAATGTAATATGGCAAGAGGCAAAAAACTGGGGCGCAAAACTAGCCTTCTATAGCGGAAACGACTATTGGGAGTCCGCCTATCCATGGGATATAATAAAGAATTACTTACCAGCAGATAATCTTGCAGCATCGATATGTAAGGAAAAAGGTGTGCACCACCATCACTATAGACCTTGGATTGATTATGATATGTTCTCTTATGAAGGCGTTAGCGAGTCAAATAAAGTTGGAACCTATATATGTGACTATCAAAATAATTTTTCGGAAGACTATGATATATACAACACCATAAGAAAACACACTTCAAGCTTTATCGATTACATACTATGTGAAAAATCCAGCAAACAAGAAACTGCTGATGTAATGAATGAAAGCGCATTTACTCTTCATGTAAAAAGCTTAGAGGGTTATGGTTTTGCGATTATTGAGAGCATGGCTCGAGGAAGACCAGTATTCCTTTTCGATCCGCTTACAGCAAATAAAAGTTTTCTTCAGTGGAGCGAACTAGGAACTACAGCGTTCTCTTTTATCAATGGACAAAGTTACGAAGACCAAGCAAAACAATTATTGAATAATTTTGACTATAGATGCGAGGTTCAACAAAGATGCGCAGATAGAATTAGAGAACTTGTTAACAATGAAGAGCAAAACGAAAAACTAAAAAACTTTCTAGAAAACCTTTTATGAAATTTTACGACTGTGTCATGTTTAGGGATGAGATCGATCTT
>CEUT01021154.1_pt1 | contig 21716 bp, 21 predicted proteins | sample 531401 | NCBI WGS metagenome assembly CEUT01 (sample SAMEA2622821, study PRJEB7988) | marine metagenome | biome: marine biome (ENVO:00000447); feature: surface water layer (ENVO:00002042); material: "saline water (ENVO:00002010), including plankton (ENVO:xxxxxxxx)" | depth 5 m | reverse complement strand
GCATCTAAAATATTAACCGTGGTTGAATAACTATCTCGACCTTGTGTGGCTTGTCCACATTGATGAGCAGAACCTATCCATTCACAGTTTTGTACTTCGGTTGTTGAGTTTAATCTGACTCCACCATCCAAAGCATCTGCAGTAGTTGTAAACTGTCCACCGTTTTGTTTTTCTGTTGTAATGCCCACAAGAGATCCTGATGAGGATACTGTGCCAGTGCCGTTTGCTTCTAGTTCATTATTATAATTAGATATACCTGTTGTAGTCCAACCATTAGATCCGTTGATACCATTTATGGTGCCTGATTGATTTTGTAAATTACTTTTAGCTACGCCAGCGTTTGGTAATAAGTTACCACTTGTTGCTGTTTCAGCAAAAGAATTATTCGTCAGGATCAGGCTGACTAGAAGTTTTACTATTGTTTTCTGCATCTTCAATAACCTTTAATCTTTTTACATATAGGTCGTAGTCTGGTCTAAGTTTGCCGTATTTTTTCCATTGTGCTTGTGCCTGTTTACCAATCTTACCATCAATCGGGCACGGAGTCCCCGCCATCTCCATGCTTTGAAACACACGTGGGTCCTGGCAGAGAAGTGCAACGGCTGCTACGTTCATGCCGTTTGCTCTAAGTTCTCTTGATAATTTTATTCTTTCACAATTTTTATCTCTAAAACTTTTACCACCAGAAACACCTAAACCAAAAGTTTGAAGTCCAGCACTAGCAGACACTGAGCACACATCTATTCCAGATGGTGCAAGTCCTGGAGCGGTTGCAGTTGGTGGGGCTGATTTAATATTTGATGTGGTGTTGTTTGTCGTTGTGCTAGCAGAACTACTACCAGATTCATAAGTTGTACTATTAGTATAACCACCAGTGATAGATGTATTAGATCCGCTTGTATTATTTTGTGTGGTATCTGAACGCGAAGGAGTTATAAGCCACATCATTAAAAATAACGTAGTTACTGTTAAGAATATAATCCATTCAGTTTTTTTCATCCTTTTTATTTACCTCATAAAACATTCTGTCAGAGTCCTCAGTAATTAGGCCTTTGTTCTCAACGTTCCAATAGGTTGTTTGTACTTTGTAGTCTGGCCAGTTGTCTTTTACTGTAAAGCTTGGGACACTCCAGATTAATCTATTGTTTGGTTGAGCGGCAAAATTGCCGTTTTCTAATGCAAGAACATGAGCACATTTATGTTCTTGAGGTATTTCTGAGTGCTCTACATCTAGTATATTACTATCTGGGGCAGCCCAGTCAATGGTAAATAAATACTCACCATGATAAAATTTTTTATCTATGCCTCGAAATTTACCTTTTTCTCCTACTAAAAAATCAAAGCAATGCACACTAGGATGATAACTAAAACAGTTCCACAATTCCAACTCGTGTACTGACATATCCGGCACTTTGGCTCGGTCATGCGATTTTTGGAAAAACGCTGAGATAGGCAATCTCCAATAACACGCGCCGTTCTCCAACATACAGTGGAATAGTATGGCACGTCCTGCAATACTTGTAATACCAAAGACCACAACGTCTTCAGCTTCTCCATGATGTTCTTGTAAGTCATATAAATATTCCCTCCTTATTTGACAATATATTGGTGGTATGTTTGCATTTAAATAAGCCATAATTAATCGTAAATATCTCCCCAAGTTTCGCCTGATTCGTAGTCAACTTTATTAGGGACTTCTAAGTTAACAGCATTTTCCATAATCTCAATAATCTTTTTAGCATGATCTGGTGACTCAACCGATAAGTCAAGTTCGTCATGAATTTGTATGTGTGCAATAATACCTTCTTTATAAAGTTCTACCATAGACTTTTTTGTCATATCTGCAGCTGAACCTTGTATAAGTTTATTTAATGCTTTGTATGTGTAAGCTCTTTTAATTCCTGGTCCGTGTTCCTTGAGCGCCTCTTCATGAGGCATGGCTTTATGCATACCAAATTGATTTGGCTCCCATAAATGAAACCTGCATAGTCGTCCTAGTAATGTTCTAATCTGACCACGATCTTGTGCACGATTTGATGTAGCATTCATTAGTTGTTTTACAAATGGTACTCTTGCATGATATTGATTAAATAATTCCTCTGCCTTTTCTTTTGTGACACCAAGTTCTGCTTGCAATTTATTTTTACCCATCCCATAAAACAATCCTAGATTAATAACTTTAGCCTGTGCTCTTGGTATTCTGGCCATGTCAGCAACAATCTGATGAAAGTCTGTTGAAGTTTCATTATTATACGCTTCAATAACATCGTTGACTGATGGATATTTAAATAGTGATGCATAGTGCACAACCAATCTTGGTTCTTGTTGTGAATAGTCAAAACATCCCCAGGTATGTTTTTCCTCTGGTAAAAACAAAGATCTAATTAATGGTCCAAGATCCTTGTTTCTTGCTGGAAGTTGCTGTAGGTTAGGGTTATTGTAACTAAAACGACCTGTTACCGTGCCACCAGTATCAGATCTTATCTGGTTTATTTCTGCATGTATTCTACCTTTATGTTCATATTTAATAATTGTGTCAATAAATGTTGTATGTGCCTTGTTTATTTCTCTTGCTTTTGCTATGCTTTGTACCAAAGGATGTTTATGTTCTTGCAGAAAATTTTTAGTAAAAGATGGTGACTTGGTTTTTTCAGTTCTGGGATAATCTAGTTCGAGTTTATCGAAAACTTTCGCAATCGATCGTGCGGCCCATATCTGAGGCTCTATTCCTGTTTGTGTTTTTACTTGGCGGAGTAATTCTTCTTCTTCTTCAATTAATTTTTGCTTCAACTTGTGCGCTCGTTCAACGTCCACTCTCACCCCAAGAAAACGCATGTCAACCAAACAAGGAAAAAGATCAGTTTCTAAATTAAAAATACTTTCTAAGTCTTGATGAATAATTTCTTTTTTCATCATCTGCCAAAGATCTAATGTTAACTCTGCATCTCTTTCTGCATATGTTCCAACTTCCATCGCTGGTAGTTGCCATAAATCAGCTTTAGGGTCGAGTCCTCTAGACTTTGCAGCTTCGATTAATTCATTTTCAGACTTACCATAACCAAGATAGTCCCACCCTAAACTATTTAAACTATATTGATAACGATTCTCATCTACAAGAGATGCTGCAATCATAGTATCAACAATTAAACCATTTATTTTTATACCTAGATGTCGTAACCAACATACATCATACATCGCATTATGAAAAATTTTGACAGCATCACCAGACATAGTATCTTGTAACCATGACAGAACTTTTTTTCGAGGCATGTTTGGACCTGATGCGTGACCAATCGGAAAATAAAACTTGCGACCAGAAACCGCCACAGCAATCCCTATCACGTCGCCGTTTCCTATCACCGATCCTGAACCTGATTTTTTTAAATCAGGATCACGAGTCTCTAAGTCAATCGCAATCTCATCGTAAGATCTAAGATCCGGAAACTCTTCTGGTTCTGTCCATTCTGTTTGTGCTTTAAAAAAAGGTATCTTCATTATAAATCTTTATTCCACCAAACAAGCATAGTTATAAAAACAGCAAAGGCCAACAACCAATACACATGTGTTATGTCTTGAACATTCATTTGTCCCATTCCTTTCTCAATCTATCTATTTCTAAATCACAATAATGTTTTATTTTATTTAAATCTCCTATCGAGTTACCTTTTTTTAAATACCTAACAACATATTTAATTACATTGCCTTGAAAAAAATTTAATTTATTTTTCATAATAAAATCAAAAGGTTGTATGTTTAATTTGTAATGATCTCCACCCTCTTGACGATCGGATGCATTTTCAAAAAATGATTTATTTGTCATAGTTGATAACCATGTCTTTCTTTTTTTGCTCTCATTAAATAAAGATTATTTTTAGCACGAGTTGCACCAACATACCATACTCTGTGCTCTTCGTCACTTTTAATATTGTCATGCATAATTGCATCTCTAATTTTTTTAGAGTTATCTAAAATTAAAACCACAGAGTCTTCTTCACCACCTTTAGCTGCATGAATCGTTGATAGTTTAATTCTTGCCTCTTCTGACAACTTCTCACCATTTGACAACATGTGTCTTAAATAATCTCTTTCTACCATAGGCACCGCTGTAAAAACTTCATACCATGGTTTTGATTTATTTGGTTTACTACCACAACACTCCAATATATCCTTTATTTCATTATCCTCTAATGGCTCGCCTTTAGTCCACCTTGTATAATTAACAATTGTTTTATAAAGTTTTGCCTTAAAACTTTTACCTTTTTTATACTGATAATACAATCCCATCTCTTGTAATTTTTTCATTACATCTTTGAGTCTTGTATTTGTTCTTGCAAGAACTAACCATTTACCTTTTTCTAATTGTAGCTGACCAATATTATTGACATACTCAACTCTTCCCTCTACATCTCTTGGTAAATATTTTTTGTATACTTTAACACCTTGTATTCTCTCAGTAATAACTTTTGATAATTCTTGAATAGATTTTGGTATACGCCTTGATTGAGTTAAAATTTGTTCTGTGCCTGGTTCTTCAATGAAACGTGTGACGTCAGCCCCAGCCCATTGATAGATAGCCTGGTCATCGTCCCCTGCAAGATACATATTGTTAGTTTTAGTTTTTAAAATATCATACATCTTCCACTGTAGTGGAGAGAGATCTTGAGCCTCGTCAATAAACACAGCGTCAAAGTTTGGACACAATTCAGGTTTGTTAACAAATCTTTTTATCATGTCGTTAAAATCTAATAAATTATTTTTCTTTTTATATTCAGCTAAGTTTATAATAATGTGACGCAAAAGACCTGGATCGATGTCTCGATCTTCGTACTCTTCAATATCTTGGTTTTGCATTTTATTTATAGTCTGAAAATAAATATTATCGGATGTTAAATAATGTATCTGTTGATCGTTAAATTTATCAACATAGTTTACTCGTATACCAAGTATCTTACCTAAATCTTCATAGTGATAGGGTTGCATAACACTATCCTCACTTAATCCAAGTGTATGAAATGCAAATGCATGTAATGTTTGAAAATATTTTAATTTTTTATTAGATAAATTTATTCTATATTTAGCTTCGTTTGCAGCCTTACGAGTAAAAGCAAAATAACCAACTTTCTCTATGTTATATTTTTGTACAAGTTCTAATAGTCTAGTAGTTTTTCCTGTTCCAGGTGGACCATAAATTTTATGTATTCTACAAGATCTCATCTTGATTTTTCATCTCAACGACCTCATCCATAGTTTCTTCTTTTGTAAAATATTGTAAAGATATTTTTACACAGTAGATGCCTTGTGCTTTTGATTTAGGAAATCTTTTTCTCTCTCCAAAGACTGCGTGATAATTTTTTTGCATAAGTGTTGCAGTTCTGTCTTCTTTTATTCTCCAATCTTTATTTTTTAAATGATTAAAAAAATGTTCGTAAACAAAGTATGCATGATCTTCTTCTATTAATGTTGACCCATTTTTAAATGATGCATAAGTTTTTGCAATCACTTGGAATATATAATCGTTTAAATATTTGTGTAACTGCTCTTCGGGGCTAGTTCCAGAAGCTGGTTGCATGACTTCTTCTGTATCTTTTAATGTGTCTAAAATAATTTGAAAATCGTTATCTTTTATTTTTGGTGGAATGACTGATGTTTGTGCTGCAATTATTTTTCTTAGTTCTCTCATTTCAATTAGTTTATCAATACTTCTTGCTACGATTTGTTTTTTAGTTTCTCCGCTACCTTTGTCAGGTAGTGTGACCGTCAACCAAAACTCTGGTTCTGGTTTGTAATCATACTTCACTAGGTTAGATAGCATCGGCCAAGTTTTCTTTTTGTCTGATGCGATACCAAACTTTCTTCTAACACAAACTGATTTTACACAATGATTAACGATTGGATCTTCGGTGCAAGTATGTCCCTTGGTTTCTTTTTTCCATGATCTAATTTTTAGTTTAACTCTGTTATCATCCCACTCTGGAGAATACTCAAAATATTTTCTAGCTGCAGCTTCTACTTTTTTCTCCCAGTCATCAGGGTATTTCTTTTTTGAAAAAACCATATAATTATATAGAAATCTATCTCGTCCGTCAGTTAATTTATTTTCAGTTAATGCTTGCAAACATGGAGGACCATCGTTAAACTCTTCGTCTCCAAATTTTAATTGTTTATTTATTATCTCAGATCCAAAATTTTCTATGGATTCTTGTGTCTGTAAATTTGTTTCTACAACTTGTATAAATTGTTCTAATGTAAATTCTGTTCCATCGTGTGGATTAACTGCAACTCGTTCTGTTTTATTGTAGTATGGTAGATTGATAAAATTACCATTAATCTTTGTTCCATCGTCCGTGGTCCCTAGTTCTGTTTGCTTTGGAAATATTTCTGTGGTCTGTTTTAATTTAAATGTAAATAATAATTTATCTAAAAAGTTTCTAATTAAGCTAGCTTTAATTTTTTTATTTAAAAATACAAAAATGTGTAAACCACCACTTTTAGATTTTACAGGTACAACAGGTAAACTCCATTTAACAATAATATCAAAAAAATACTTTGCGTTAAAATCTTTGTATCGCTCAGGGTCAATATCTATTGCACCAAAACGTGCCATACCCTCGTCATCGCAAGGTTGAATACCAATAGATTTTTCTCCGTTTAAATGATCGAAATAATCTTGATCTGTGACTGCATCTTGTGACCAACCATAATCACCTGGTTTAAATTTTAATTTTCCTGTATCGGGATCAGTATAACCATTTTTTACATTACAGTATCCATAATTACGCTCTAGACCAGAAAATATTTTTATAAACCTGCTCTCCATATTCTACTTTCTTGATGGGCAGTTTAACCTGCCCATCGATGTTTAAACTAAATTGGTGAATTTGATTTTTCAGAAGTCTCACCATGTTTGACTGCAACATCTCCCTTAGAGACGCTTTCAGAGAAACTTTTAGCTTGTTGGTATGTTGCTTCATCTTGCACTTGACCAACTTTACTAATTTCCCAACCAAACCATGTACCTTTATCATTAGACTGTTGCACAGTCTTTAGATTATAAATGTGGCTAAAAGATGCCGGAGTAAATAAACCCTTGGAACCTTTAAATTTTATTTGGTTAATCATTGTATTCCATTTTCTACTTATTTTTAATTGAGTAGATTTCATGGCAATCAATGCGGTTGATGGTGTTTCTCCCATCGTTATCACAAAGTGACTCGCTGTCTTCTCAATATAGTTACCGTTTTGTAATCTATCTTTGAAGTCTGCCCCTCTAGTTGTTTGTGATAAGATATCACTGTTTGATGGATGGATTGCAACTGGAGCTCCTGGGCCATCGCCTCTGTCTCTCCATTCAATGTATTCCAATTTATAATGACACGGAATAACATTTAATCCTTTTTCTCCATCAAATAATTCTGAAGTTACTGAATTGTAAATCATGCCAGGTTCTGCACCTTCTACATATTTACCGTCCCTTTTGTTAACTTCTGGAGATAATTGACCAAGTATTTTTAAAAAGGGTAATGCTAAATCTTCTTGAGTTAGATTACCAATACCTTGGCCAGCGTCAGCTTCAAACATGTTTGAAGGCAACGCATTTTCTTTTTTCGTCATTGCTTGTTCTTTGCTCATCGTTCTTATTTCCTTGTTATTTTGGTTCTGTTTCCTGCGAACACGTTAAATAGTTCTGTAGGCATATCTGCTCCGGACTCGATACGCTCACGAACTAAAGCTTTCAGAGTCATGGGTTCAACTTTTAGTTTTTGAACCGGTTCGAACCCACGCTCCTTGGCAAGGTTTGCATAATTGCTAGCCTTGTTATCTTCGTTACGACCAAAGGAAACGGTCACTTCATTTTTAATGATGTCACCTAGGTCGTTATCTCGAAGCCATTGAAATGCCTCTTGTTTTTTTGCTTCTGTTATCGAGGCACCGTAGACGGGCTTTACTTCTATTGCTGAGCCGTCTTCTAATTTCATAGTTTTAATATTCATTTCAGACATCATGTTTGGAATTACATCACCTGAAATATGTAAAGCTTCTGCTTTTAATTTTTTTATATTATCCTCTGCATCTTTAATTTGATCTTCTAAATTTTTTAATTTCAAAACTTGTGATGATAATGCATTTGCATCATCCATCCCAGTTAAAACTTCTTGTTTGTCTTCTTCAAAATTAATTGTCATCTATTTTACCTTTCTCATAGATATTTATTTTTATTGGGTAATATCTTCTTTCTTGTTTATCCCATTTCAAAAGATTGTAAGAACCATTGTTTATGTCTGAAACAATACAACATGCGACTCCAATAATAGCAGGATCACCTGTAAGTAAAATGTAATCATTTGATTTAAAGTCTCTTAATAATTTTCTTAATTTAAATATTAATGGACCTGGTGAAAAAATAATTTGCGAAGTTTCTGGCAATAATATTTTTAACTCACCATATTCAGCTGCACCAATTATGTTAATTTTAGGACGACCCTCTCGTGTCCCAGGTACATCTTGTAGTACATATACAGTGTTTTCTTTCATAACTTTCTTGACAAAGCTATATACTTTTGGTAGGCCCTGTCAATAGAAAGAAAAATTAAAATATGAATTATAAATTTAAAACAAAGCCATTCGCGCATCAATTACAAGCGTTAGAAATGTCATGGAAAAAACAAGTTTTTGCCTACTTTATGGAGATGGGTACAGGTAAATCTAAAGTATTAATTGACAATATTTCAATGCTTTATGATAATGGTAAGATCAATGGTGTCTTAATTGTGGCACCTAAAGGTGTGTATAAAAATTGGTCTGACTCAGAGATACCAACTCATATGGTTGACCACATAGAAAAAAATGTTGTGGTTTGGCAGTCTCTTATTAATGAAAAACAAAGACAAAAGTTAAATAGTTTACTTAAAACTGGTGAACATTTAAATATATTAATTATGAATGTTGAGGCTCTTTCAACTAAAAAAGGCACAGAGTTTGCAACTAAATTTTTATCTTGCCATCGTGCCATGATGGCTATTGATGAGTCAACTACAATAAAAAATCCTAGTGCTAAACGAACAAAAAATATTTTATCATTATCAGAGCAATGTAGTTACAGAAGAATTTTAACTGGATCACCAGTAACAAAATCACCGTTAGATTTATTTAGTCAGTGCAAGTTCCTTGATCCGTGGTTATTGGGTCATGAGTCTTATTATAGTTTTAGAGTTAGATATGCTATGATGAGAACTGCAAACTTTGGTGGTCGATCTGTTCAAATTGTAGTGGGTTATCGAAACCTTAATGAGTTAACGGAAAAAATAAAACCTTTTTCATACAGAATTTTAAAAGATGATTGTTTAGATCTTCCTGAAAAAACATACATGAAACGTATTATTCAACTTACTGATGAACAAGATAAAATTTACAAACAAATGAAACAACAAGCATTAGCTGTGTTAAATGGTAAAATGTTAACAACTAAAAATGTTGTGACCCAACTCATGAGACTTCAACAAATTACATCAGGTCATTTTACCTCTGATGACGGTGAGATACAGATAATAAAAAACAATCGTATTAAAGAACTTATCAACATTTTAGATGAGATCAGTGGAAAAGTTGTAATATGGGCACATTGGAGGTACGACATACAAACAATTGTAGAACATTTAAAAAAAGAGTATGGGGATAATTCTGTAGTAACGTATTACGGTGATACATCCGATGCAGATAGGCAGAAAGCAATACGTGAAATACAAAACCCAGATAGTAAAGTTAGATTTATTGTGGGCACACCACAAACAGCTGGTTTTGGTATTACGCTGACAGGTGCATCAACCATGGTTTATTATTCTAACGGATATGATTTAGAAAAACGTCAACAGTCTGAAGCTAGAATAGATCGTATCGGTCAAACTAAAAATATGACCTACATCGATATTATTTGTGAAAAGACAGTTGATGAAAGAATTGTAAAAGCCCTTCGTAGAAAAATAAATATTGCAACTCAAATAATGGGTGAAGAATTAAAGGAGTGGATATGAAAGCAATAATTGTGCTATTCATAGCTTTTCTAGCTATATCATTTATACATTTTTTAGCATAATTTTGGAGGTACCACAGGTTATGAAGATGTCGTTTCGTTAATTCTGGGGCATCTGAGAGGGTTTTTTTATAGTAAATCTAGGCCTTTTGCAGCTAAAAAAGCTAATCCAGTAATAATCAGCCCTAGAACGTAATCTATCTTTTTAGATGTTTTATCTATGTCCTGGTGCATGTGTTTAAGGTGATTATTCTTTATTGAATGAATATCTTTTTTTAAACCTGTAATGTAACCATACAAAGCTACAATATGTTCACCAGTTGTTTTAGGTTCTTTTGCCATTATCCTAGTCCCCTTTGACGTAGTCTGATTGCTTTTTCTGATGGTGATAATAAAGCCTCCTCCGTTGGTGTCAAGCCACTTTGTGCAGCCACAGCAGGTTGAACAGGTGGTGTAACCACAGCTGGGTTTGGTTGTGGTGTTTGTGGAGCCTGTATAGGTAAAGAACTTTGTGCACCTGGTTCAGGTAATAAATAATCTTTCACATTTATTTCTTGATCAAAATTTTTATTTAGTTTTAATCTACTTAATTTTCTTTGTATTCTAGCAATTTGCTTAAGAGCCTTTCTATTTACAGGAGAACGAAATTTTTGTGTTTCAAAATTTTCTTGTAAAGTCTCTGCGATTTCTCTTTGTCTTTCTTTAAAACCTGGCGTAATTTTTAGAGGTTGATATTGATTAGCTTGAATAAAATTATATGTTTTTTTTAAATTTTTTTTATCAAATGTGATAAATAATTTACCCTTATCATATTTTAAAACATTGGCAGCATCTACCATTCTTCTTAATTCAGACATAGCATTATATCTTGCTTTATTTGCTTTTATGTATTGTCTAATAATATCATTTTCTGTTACTGGCCCACCTCGACCTGTTTCTGTAGTTAATAAAGCTCTAGAGTCACGAATTTTTCTTTGAAAGCTAGCTATTTTAGATCTTATTCCTTGATCTAAATCTAATTTAACACTGCGTAATCCAATAAATCCTCTAAGTTCATCTGGTATTTCATATTTTTTACCATATTTATCACCGGGTTTATTTAACGCTGCATCATACAATCTTTCTAACTGTTGTATAGAACCAGGTGCTAATTTTCTAGTTACATACTCTGATATGGCAACAATTTTATCGCCCAGTGGTGCCTCAGGATTTACAATTCTTCTACCATCAGGAAAGTCTCTTGTTGGTTTAGTACGTCCACCTCTTACAAAAATATCTAAAAATGTAGAAATCCAAATAGACTCATCAACAAAAGGTCTAATACCTCTAGCAATAGCTCTAGCTGTTCCTTCAACAAATCCTTTTATTAATGGTGAGTCTGGGTCAAAGGTTTGTTCTCTTGCCACACCAGAAACAACACTTTCTAACGGGTTGGTTACAGTATCGTAAGGTAAAGCCTGACTAAGATCTACATACATATATTCGCCTTTTTCGTTACGATAAGGACCAAAAAGTGTGGAGTCCTCAGAAAAGCTTGGTAAAAATTCTCTCATAGCTGCTAACGCCTCCTTACTAATTCCATAAAGTCCTCTCAAAATTTCTGGAATAACATAACCAAGTCCTACGAGTGTAAAAGCATTACCAAATAATCTTCTCGCTCCCATACCACTTCTAATTGGATCATTAAGATGTTTTAATGATAGTTGAACAGAGTTTCCTGTTGTTCTAACCATCTCAGATGCAAAGGAAACAAAGTTTCCAAGCGGTGATCTTCTTGATGCTTGAATAAAACTTCCTGTTAGTGCATAGTTTGGCACTGTATTTCTTACAATATCTGCAGCTTCACGCATCAAAGCAATATCTGCTGGAAGTTTTTTAATTTTACCTGCTCGCAGTGCTGCTTTGTGCGCATTTTTTAAATTATCAAATTCAGCTAAAAAACTAAATATTTTAAAAATATCATCCTCTGAAAGATATAGATCTTGAGCACCTTTATAAATTTTACTCATGGTTTTACCAAAGCCTTTAAATATTCGATCAAATACATCACCGCCTTTTCCAATATCATCAAACAATCCAGTAATATCTTTGTAGGTTGCACTACTACTTGCAACTCTTTCATCTAATAAAAATTTATACAACGCTTGGTCTCTTGGTAAGTTACGGTAAAGAAATTGTGGTTGAACTGTATTGAAAGATCGTTTAAAATTTTTTACCAGAAATGCAGGGTTTTTAAATAAGTTTCCGTTCATACTTACAAACGTCCCTGCAGTTGCAAAGTTACGAGTATGTGTAAATGGACCTAAAACTGTTTTTGATATTTGTGCCATACCTTTTGGTATTAACACTAAATTTCTATAAAGTGTTGACTTAGCTAAATCTTCTAGTGGTGCTTTCTCTGCAAAATCTAAAGCTTTTGCAAAATCTGTTCTAGTAAAATAACCATTGACAGGTGGCACATAGTTTTTTCCTAATTTAGATTCTAGTTGTAGTCCTCTAGGTGAGGATATGACGTCTGTTTTTGGAAACGCACGAACCGCCTCTTCGTAAGTTGGATAAAGTATAGCTCTCTCGCCTTTTGCTCTTGCCTCATCACTAGCTTTTACAATATTTCGGTAAAACTTATCTTTAGCTACAAGTTGTCCTAAATCATGAATATAATTAAATAGGGTCTCTCTTGGATCTCTAGTAACTCCAAAAAATCTTTCTAAATTTTTTAAATCAGATTTTGTTTTAATAAAATCAGTTGCTACAAATTTATTTTGTTTTACACTGTTCGCAATATTTACTAGTTGAGTGGCTTTATCATCTAACACTTGAGTTGGAATAGGAAACTCTGGAGTTTTTGTTGTAGAATTTTGTCTAACATTTTTTAAAATACCCTCAGTTAAAAGGTCTAAGTCTGTATCATCGTAAACTTTACCAATACTTTGCCCATATCTAGCTATAATTTGTTTTACGTCATTAATAGATTCTTGTGTAGGTTTATAATTTTTTACACCAAAAAAATTTTTATTGGTAAATATTTTATACTCTGATCTAAAAAAATTAGTAAATCTTTCAGACATAATTTCATTAAATTCTTTTATATTTAACGGAGTTGCTCGACCACCAAACAAAGCATTTTTAGCCGTGTTCATTGCATTTCTAACATTAGTTAGTGTATCAACTAATATAGTTGCTTGTTCATCTACAATTCCAAAATTACCTACATAATCTTTAAATTCTTTTAATTTTTTTTCATCGAATCCATTAAATACAATTCGATTACCAATAGTTGCGTCTTGACCAGAAAATAATAATTCATCCATTTTACCTAGTACACGACCTGGTGTTCCATCATTAGTAAGTGGTTTTGATCTCTGAACAACTTTGGCTAAATTAACATCAATATCTTTTACAAGATCTTTTGCAGTTAAATCTCTTCGTTCAATTCGACCTAATGCTTTTATTTGTTCTTCAAAGAGCGTAGGATCTTTTTTACCTCTGGCTTGAAAAGGCTCTCTAAGTCTTTTATCGATAAATCTTTCAATTCGTGAATTACTATAAGCTAAATCTTTACTTTGCTTTGCTAATAAATTACCAATTAATTTACCACCATAAACAAATGGTACAGTGATTAAGGTGTTCTCTGTTCCAAACTTAAATCGATTACTCAATTTTCTTATAGCATCATCTTGTGCCGTAGCTCTATCCTCTCGATCTATAGCTGTAGGACCACCAAAAACATCACCAAAAGTTCCAATGTCCTCTATATCCACAACGAAAGACGTGCCTCCTCCGCCACCACCAACCACAGCAGCAAATCTTTGTGTGCCTGATAGTTTATTTAAATCTTTTGCTTTTTTAAGTGCTTTTAAATTATTATTGCTTGGTATAACGACTTTATTATTTTTAGCTGCAGTAATATATTTATTAGCAATGGCTTTTGCTTTTTCTGCACCTTTAATTGTAAGATTAGTACCAATTTTTGCCGTATTATATACTTGAACAAAAGCAGAAACTAACCTTCCTGCTGCTCTTTGCCTTGCTGTTTCTTCTAACTGTTTAGATACTTTACCAACATAGGTATCATAAAAAGCTTTATCTAACCTAGCTACATAACCTTGATCAACTGAAATACCATCTTCTTGAAAAGCATCTAATATTTCTGCACCTAATTGCACAAAACCATAAGGAACTTTTATAAAACCATCAGCAGCACCTGCTAGCATGGCTGTAAAAGCACCAACTTCATTATTAGGTACCTCATCACCTAAATTAAAATAATCAGCAAGACCAGCTTCTATTGGTTTTTTTCTAAAATCTTTTTCTGTTAAGGTTTCTGGTATTGGTACAAATTTTTCAGACGACATTTAATTTTATCCTCTCGGTATAAGAATTAACTCACCTTTATCAAATAAATAAAAATTGTCTGCCTCACCTCTTATATCTAGATAAATTTTACCCTGGGCAAAATCGATACCACCACTTTTTGGTTTTAATTTACCACCTACTTCCTGAACATCATCACTTGTAAAAAGATAATCAGCTCCTAAATTAGCTTTAGTCACGGTTACATCTTCATTTAATTTAATACCGCCTTGTCTAATATTATCTAAAATCCCAGCGTATCTATATGCACTCGTGCCAAGTCCTGCAAAAGTTGACTGTAGATTTTGTTCTCCTAATATTTTCTCTATTCTCTTTTGTCTCGCTTCCTTTGGATCTCCTGGTTTTCTAAATGGTGATTCGCCTGTTTTTTTTAAGGCTGCTAGTCTTAGAGCTTTATCTCCTGCTAAAACCCCTGACGCTGCAGTTAACCCTAATTGTCTTTTAAACTGATCTTCAGCTCCTACTTGTTTTGCTAAGTCGGCTGCTGGTGCTTGTGCTGCTCCTAATACATCTGTAAAAATATTACCTGTGCTAGGTCTAGATGCAATTGCAGGTCCAAACCTTAAGAGAAAATTTGTAAGTGCCGCTTGTCTAGATGGGACACCTGCAAATCTTCCTAATAGTTCTGCTTGTTGTTTTATTCTCTCTATTTGAGACCCACCTTGAAGTTCATCTATTTGCGCTTGAGTAAAACCTTTAACAGCAAATTTTTCTCTATCCTTAATACCAGTCATAACACCTTCCATTGCAGGTCCGCCTTTTCTAAACATGGGTCTTTTTAATATTCTACTCATAATTAACCAGTTGGAAAATTAAAGTTAAATGGTCTAGGATTTAAAGCTCCGTATATTCCTGCAAGAGTTGATCCAACGCCAAGAGCTGTTGCTAATGGGCTAGGGTCTGGTTGTGATGTGAAAGCATCTCTTTGTGGATATCCAGATATAACTGTTCCTACACCTGATTGTAATAATTGTAATCTTTGTAACGGTTCTAATTCTGCCTCTTTTGCAGCTTGTCTTGCAGCATCTAATTGTGCTTGAGCAAAAGCTTGTTGAACACCACCTATTCTACCAAGTTGTGAAATATCTTGTTGGCCCAAAGCTTGTTGTTGAGCACCTAGTCCTGCTTGAAATGCACCTAAACCTCCAAGAGATTGTGCTAACGATTGTCTTGCTCCACCAATACCTAGCGCAGCTCCAGCTAAACTTTGCTCTGCTTGACCAATACCAAGTTGTTGTCCAGCGAGTCCTGCTTGGGCTTGAGCTAAACCTAATCGTCTACTAAAATCTTGTCCTGCTAATTGTTGTGCTTGTGTAAATCCTTGTTGTAATAATCCAGCTTGTAATGCTGCTCTGTTCGCATCTGACCTTGCTCCAAATTCTGCTTGTAAAACTCCTTCACGTCCACCACCAAATGCACCAGGCACTCCTAGCACGGCCGCAGACTGTCTTGCTTCTTCTATTTGTCTTTGTCGATCAAACTCTGCAAGTGTTGTATCAATAACGTCTTGTTGAAAAGGTGAGGTGTAATCTTGATACGCGGTTGGTCCAGTAAGTCCTGCCGCTCCTGTTAATGTTGTGCCTACATCGGTAAGCCCTTGTTGTGCAGCTGTAATCGCTCCAGGAACATTGGCTAATCTTAAATCAGCAGCTTGGATAGCTGCAGGAACACCGCCTAACTGTGTTGCTGCTTCTGTTCCTCTTGCTGCAGCGGAAGTTAAAAATGGTTGAAACGCTCCAACACCAGAAGCTGCAAGCGTTGCAGCTTGTGTTTGTAATGGATCTTGTGCCGCTACTGTTGGTGCAAAAGCAGCTGTATCAATTGGTGTGCCTGCTTGTCTTGTTAATGTATCAGCAAAAGTTTGACCTAGTGCCTCAACAAATGGTGCGGGTAATACTCTTTGTACTGTTTCTGCCATTATGCTACTTTATCCTCCAGTTTCTTCATTGTGTCATACATCTTTTGTGCACCCTTTTCAATGCTTCCGTCTCCTGCACCTCTGACTGCATCCGCTGTCATGACAAATTCATTTTTACTAAGCATTGCTGGCACATCATCTGCTTTTTCTTTTATACCTACTGGAACAAAACCACCTTCGTCTCTATAATCTCTCTCCTTAATACCAGCTGCATTTGTTCTCATAATACCTGTTGGCATATCAACTTGACCACCTACCGCATAAGTTTGATAACCTTTTTTTCTTAACAGTTTAAATAAAGCTTCTTCTGATTTTATACCGTTTAAAACATCAATATACATATCCATTAATTCTTCATCACCTGTGCTTTCTATAAAATCTTTTGCACTTTCAAAACCACCCGAACCTTCTGCGAGACCTACACGGCCACCCTGTGCAGCCATGGTATATGGAACAGATCCAATGCCAGGAAAACCTCTTGCAAGGTTAGCTGTGTAAGCAGCTCTTAATTTTGCAACGTATTCATTTCTCTCTTCTGTACTCATATTCGCAATCTCTTCTTCACTTTTTTGATCTTTTGCAGCCAACAAACCAGATAAAGCAGATATTCCTGCTATGTTTCTAAAAGCACTACCTCTACTAAGAAATTGACCAAGTCCAAAAGATTTTGGTGCAACACTAGCAATTGCTTCATTTGCAACTGGTCCACGAAGTCCTAAACCACTTAAAAAACCCGCAGTGGGTTTACCTACAACTGGAATATTAGTTAATGCAAATTTTTGAAAACCAGCTCTTTGAAATGGTCCTAAAGCTCCACCACCTAAATAATATAAGCCAGCAGCGGCTAGTGCTGCCTTACCAACATCACTCTTTGCAACTTTTTTAATTGGTTTAGTTACTTTTTTTACAACTTTTTTAACTGACGATCCCATAATGTCCTTTTGTAAATCTTTTTGTTTTTCTGTAAACTTTACCGTTTGGTGATACGCGTAACCAGTTTACATATTTATTTAATCCTAATAACTCTGTAAAATATTTTTTAGTCCAACGGTGAACCTTTATAATATTACCTATACAAACTGTATCGATGTGCCATGGTCGATTACCACTATTCCAATCACCCGGTTCTAGCTCGGTTGTTTTTAAATATCTATTTTCAGCTTCTTTACTTAAAAAAGCCCAGTTTGTAAAAGCAATCACGTTTTCTCCGTCCTTGTGTATTTTATACTGTTCTAATTGAAAAGATGGCAAGATATGTTGGTAGAGTTCTTCATAGGTGTTATCTTTATATCGATCAAACTTTTTATAAAGCTCGACAACAACCTGCATATCGTCATTCATCTTAATTAAACTGCAGGAATTTCACCTGAACCTATATATCTACTAGTTTTTACAGGATAAATCAACACTATGTTGTTACCTCTCTAGGCTTGATTTCTAGGGCTGATAACACCACATGAAGTCGATTTGCTGTAGCTGCAGTCACTTTTATAACTTCAGACTCTGTAGCAACTAGCGGATTTGTTAGTAATTCTATTGTTCCATTTGCACTAATAGACTTTGTTTTAAATAAACTAAATACATCATCTGATGTATCAGTGATAGTCACTGTTATAGTGTCCGCGTTCCCTGAGTCTTCGGACACGAGTATGGATCTAATAACCGAGGTCGTTGCAGTAGGAACCGTGTAGAGTGTGGTTGCACTCGTTGTTGTTAGATCTGCTTTTTTATTTACAAATGTATTAGCCATTAATTTAAAAAGAAGTTTTGTGCCTCAACTTCATCCTTCAAGTCTTGTTGATACGTTGTATTTAATTTTTGCACAATACCATCAATATCACGAACGAGTGATCTTGCTGTGATAACATCATACTCTTGATTTGGTTGTGTAAGTGATTGTACAATTTTAGCCATTATCTTCTACCATCCGAGTTGTAATCGATTCTAAATGTTCCAAGTCTCCAAAACTGATCTGTAGAATCATTAGAAACTTTGAGTGCTATAAATCTAGCTCTAGCACGTGTGTCTATTTTTTTTGTAGAAGAGCTAACAGTAAATGGACCAAGTGATGAACTCGCTGCAGTTTCGTTTGGAAAATCTCTTAAATCAAGTTGTACTGTTGCGTTTCCTGTTTGAGATAAAAAGTCTGGTATTACACGACTCACTCTCATCATAGTATCTCCATCACCTTGTAATCCTTGTTGTCCAATATCAAAATCACCTGATTTAATATTTGCAGCGATCGCTGTGGTTTGTCCTGCTAATACTTGGTTAAGTCCTGTTTCATGTTGATAGTAAATAGAGCAACCATCTTGATTACCCTCTACATAAGTTGTTGATGTTGAATCTACATTTGAACTATCATCATAATCTGTTGCATGTGGTTTACCAAAAATTGCAGAGTCAGACCAAGCAGTTCGATCTAGTGTGCCAACTGACCAGATCGGTCTTTCCGCTGTTGAGTCTAAATAATTATAAGATACCATTCTGTTTACTGTGTTTGATCCAGCGTTTGGATAAAACCACATCACTTCACCAAACAAGTTATTAAGTCCAGCATTAATGTGTTGTTTTGGTGTTGTGTTTAAATCATTAAAAACATGATCTTCAACTAAACACGGTAGTGATTCTAGTTTACCGGTATATCTAAAGAAACCATTTTCTGACATCCAGTAAGCTGTTCCATCAACTTCAACCGCAGCGTTCTGTCCAATCAAACCACAGTTGGTTCCAACTTGTTGAAACGAGAATGTAAATGGTGGTCCAACAAAACGCATAATAAATAATGCTGTATCCGTCCAAACATAAATTGCATCACGACCACGAATGGCTCCAACGATCCTTGATCCGTCGGCCAGTCTTTGTGTACCGGCAGTATTGGTTGACGATGGAGTATACGATGTTGTAGCATTAATACTTTCCTGATCTGAGAACCTGATAAACATTGGATCTTTAGTTGACTTTGTACCAATCGTTGTTTCAGTTCCAAAAAATATTAAGTGTCTGTCTGGTGTAGAGACTAATGTTGTGGCAGTTGCTGTTGGTGCGTTTGCTAATATTGTTGCACGTGTTGAGTTTGCAGCGGTTGCTTCTGAGTTCCAACTAAATGTTTCACCACCGTTAATCGTTGCAATTAATAAATTACCAAAGTTATCAAGAGACCAGATTCCTGGTGCAGTAACAACGTCCCCTGATGGTGCACTATTCCAAGCAGCAAAAGATGCAGCATCCGTTACTGTTGCTCCAGAACTATGAGCGGCAGCCGTTGTTCCCTGTGATCCTCTTGTTAAACCTGACAGTGTTCCAGAGTCATTGTTAGCAGTATAAGCTATAAGTTCAGTTCCAATCAATACAGTTCCAGATGATGGAAAAGAAGATGAACTTGCCATGGTTAAACTTGTAGCACTATCAGTTAGAGATGATGATAGTGTTGATGTAAATTGTCCTGATAATTGACCACCCCATTGTCCAAGGCCCCAACCTGTTGCTGCTGTTTCTAATGCTAAACCTACAGGGAAATAATGTTGAACTCGTATACCCCCAGATGTTGTTGCACCAGAACCAGACTCATTAGATGGCATGGTAATGGTAATTGTTGTATCAGACGGAATAGTTGTGACTGCAAATTTTTTATCATCAAAATCAGTAGATACAAAATTAGAATTAGTGATTGATGAAAAGTTATCTAATAAAATAACGTCTCCAACATTTTCAATGTTGTGCGCACTAGCAAATGTAATGGTGACCGTTGATGATCCGTTTGTGGTTGTAAATGCACTTGTTAATGTCGTTGTCGATTTAATTGGATGAATATCATAAAAAGCACCACCTGAAAAAACATATAACACTCTATTGGTTCCAAGTGCTGCATATTTAATACCACCCGTTGTTACAAAGTGATGAATAGCAGTATTACGTCCAGTTATTTTTGTACCACCAAGCTGTGTCCAACCGCCTATTTTTTCAGGGACACCATATCTAAATCTAACATTATCACAATCAGTCCATTGTGCTTCAGCACTAGAAGAACTAATTTGTTTGTTTATTCCTGGTGCAAATCTTAATTTTTGTAACATAATTTATTCCGCATTGTTTGGTACTCCGTTAGAATTTACAATAGGTGACTCTGCAAAAGCTATAAATAAATATTCAATTCCACTTCCATTAACTACTGTATCATTTACTCTCCACTTAAAACCATTAGAATAAAAATCTACTCTAAAATTGCCATCATCTTCAGCATCAGAGTCGTCTGCTAATAAATTAAAGTTGTTATTGTTAAATCCATTTCTTTTATTATCCCACATGTGCCAACTTTGAGCTACTCCAGATAGTCTTTTTACTAAAAGCCATGCAGGTTTAAAACCACAATATACAAAAGGTCCATCAAGGTCTCCTGCTGTACCTGAAGCTCCATTGCCTGTATATTTACCGATTTTACTATAGCCTTGAACGTTACGAAAACAATATGCTAGATACGTTCCAGAGGCAGTATTAACATGAGAATTAGTGCCAATAGAAAAAACAGAACTTGTTGGTTCTGTATCATTGTGAACAGTTGAAGCTGAAGCAACATTATCTGTAAGATTTAAATGTAAATATTTAGTAGCACCATTAGAAGAATCATAAGTAATCCAATTGCTACTGCCTTCTCTTTTTTTAAAAAGAATAAAATCTGGCTTTGCTCCAAGACCATGTCCAACAGTAGTATTACTGCCAGTGCCAGTATAGGTAACAATACTGAAACCACTAATAGAGCTAGCACTTACTGAACTTGTAACACCTCCATCTGTATTAGATGATGCAGAACCACCAGCTTTCCAATTCCATGCTACATACTTTGCACTGTTTTGATTCCAGTAAGCTTTATCACCTGATCCTTCTGATCCATCTTCAACTCTAAAACCATCTGATAAAAATGCACTAAGGTAACCAAAACGATCTTGCGCACCACCACCTTCAGGACCATTACTATTTGATTGTAACTCTCCGTTTTCACCAGCACCTCTAACACTATCTAGCAAGTTATGACCTGCTGCATCATCTCTACGTTTACCCCAGACCCAGTCGGGTTGAAAACCTACACCAGTTATGTCTCTAGATTCATTATCGTTACCTGTCCATGTAACAGTGTTAAAATATAAACCTGGATCATCTATAGTTGTATAAGCCATTATCCGTTCTCCGCTAAATTTTTAGAACATATCGCAAAATAAGAAGAAGGTACAGAATACTCAAAATTACCGTGTCCGTTTCCATCTGCGTTGCCTGATGAGATTGTAAATCCTGTTGGTGGACTTCCAAAGTTTGCATAACTAATTTTTAAACCTGATGAACTTAAACTATGTGTAGTGCTACCTAGAAACCATGTAGTATCAGCATCAATGGCTACACCAC
>CEUT01051193.1_pt1 | contig 21823 bp, 29 predicted proteins | sample 531401 | NCBI WGS metagenome assembly CEUT01 (sample SAMEA2622821, study PRJEB7988) | marine metagenome | biome: marine biome (ENVO:00000447); feature: surface water layer (ENVO:00002042); material: "saline water (ENVO:00002010), including plankton (ENVO:xxxxxxxx)" | depth 5 m | reverse complement strand
GTCCCTTATGTCTATGATTTAGTTGAGTTTTATTCTCACGAACCTTATAGCAAGGAGAAAGAGTATCTTGAGAAAATTCATTGACACACTTGCAGTCCTGGGCTTCTTGATGTCAGCAGGAATGCTCACAGGCACGGCACTCCTTTATACGAGACTGCCCTCAATCATCTCGCAGGCAAAACTGCAGGTCACTGAGATGGTCACTGACATGATCCCAGGGGTTGGCGGAGCACTTCCGATGCCGGGTGACTCCGAAGGCGCAGACCTGCCGACCAAGAGCATTCTGCCTAAGTTCTAAGGTCATCGAGAGGGCTGAGGCTCTCTAGGTCAGACCCTAACCTTAGTTACATTTACAGCGTCGACGACAATCTGTATGGAATTAGCTTTTGTATAAGAAGTATTTAATTACATTTTTCTGTTTGTACTAACCTGCCATGTCACTGAAATGTATCTCAGGCTACAGGGTTGACACGAGTTGAACTAGGATGTACAGTTCTCTGTGTGATCCCTACATCACTCCATCACATTTAATCAACATGAAAACCGATCATCTCGTTAACAAGGCACGCACAGCTGCCACGCTCTGGCTTGAGTGCGACGATCATCTGGCTAAGCTCCAAGACGAGTTCGGCATTCCGTGGGAACAAGCTCGAAAGACGCTGACTTCTGCACTGACTATTGCTGACGGCAACGGCACCGATCTTGAGAAGTATCAAGGACCAGATTCGCTCTTCAAATTCCCTGAAATGGGAGCGATGGTAATGGTTCGGATCAATCGTGTCCCAGTCCCTACCGATGAACTCGAGCGTATCGACATCCGCATTGAGAAACTCGAGCGGGAGCTTCGTTTGGCTAAGAACAAGCGCAAGGCTTACATCGAATCATTAAAGATCAAAGCTCACGACTTTGTCACTGAGAAGATCACCACGGCTTTCAAAAGGATTGCACAATGAACGACGTTTTTATTCTTCACTGCTCCGTATCTGCATCTGTACGTCAAAGCGTACAAATCGCTTTCGAGGATTACAAGCTTCCGCCTGACGTTATCGAAACGCTCAGGAAAGCAGACGCTATCTCAATCCGACCAAGGATATCAGGTGCCTTGAAAAAGTATCTTGATGAACTTCGTCTGATGCAGCGGTATCTGTACGACAGATGCACCATCAATCAGGGTGATATTCACTTTCTTCACCCTGATGATTTTGACGAGGCTATGGCTCGCATCAATGAGATCAAAGCCAAGGCCAAAGAATCCAATGAACAACTCAAAGATCTTTGGTCTACTGAGTTAACTAAGTGGGAAAGCACTATCGATAACTTTTTCTCGCCTTTATTTCAAGACCGACAACAGTTGGCGATGGTGCGCGAGGCTTACATGAAGATCTTTCCCACAGCAAAAGAGTTTGCTTCTCCGATCAGCGTCAGTGTCGTCGGTCCTTACCCTGCGAAGCTTGAACGCTCAGAAAATGCTGACTGCCTTGAGGATCGCATACAGAACGAAGCAGCAATAAACACTGAAGAGGTGTTGAAAGCTGCTCGAGCTGGTGCGCTGGACGCAAGCATGGGCAAGATCGCTGAACTTCTCGATGACCTGGATGCTCGGCCCGCCCACAAGGTTGGGCAGATTGTTCTCTCAACAAACCAAAACAAGCGTGGTGCCTGGCGTATCATCCAATCCGACTTGGAACTTTCTGCTAAGCACAACCCAGTGCTTCGAAGAATGTCGGCTCTAATCGGAGAGCTGATTGAAATTGGAGAGACAATGCGAGACGCACCTAAGGGTGTGGCCCGCATGGCTGCATTCAAACGTTATGCAGAAGTTCGCGAAGAGATTCAAGAAGAAGCTCAAGCGATTGTCAAAGGTAAAGACTCATCAAAAGGCTTGGAGTCTTTGCAAATGTCTCTTACTCTTTCGAACACGTATCAAGATCTAATCACCTGCCTTACCAAGTGCGAGACCATCTATGAGCTCAAAACGTATCAGACGGAGCTTGAAACGCAGACAAGCGTTTATAAGCACCGTGCAAAACACCTTTCACAGATTTTCAATAAGTGCCAGGAACGCTTGGTTGCTAACTCCCACTTGGAAGCAATTGCTTCGGAGCTTGAGGATGCCGAAGTCAAGTCGACAGAAGACTGCGACTTTTAAGAATCTTCTTCACGGTCAATCACTACACCTTCACTCCAAGAAACGTAAATTCTTTTGATCATGGACGACAATCTTTTTCAGCAATTTCAAAGCTTTCGCACACAGCTAAACAAATCTTTTCTTGAGCGAACAGAAGTAATCGACGGAGTTCTGGCTTCCGTAATTACTGGACAAAATTGTTTCTTGTTCGGTGCTCCCGGCACAGGAAAGTCTGAGCTTGTTCGTGCTATCTCAAAAGGTTTTTTCAACAGCAAGTTTTTTAGTTACCTGCTCTCTCCGACCACGGATCCTTCTGAACTCTACGGTCCAGTAGCTGTGTCTAAGCTTCTTGAGGATGAGTACACCAGAGACGTCACTGGTTATCTTCCCGACTGCAACATTGCTTTTCTTGATGAATTGTTCAGAGGCAGCTCTGCAGTCTTGAACTCGCTTCTGCAGCTCCTCAATGAAAGAACTTTCAACAACGGCAAAGAGCTTATTGAAACAGACATAGTTTCTGTTGTCGCAGCGACTAACTCATTTCCAACCGAGGAATCCCTGCAAGCATTTTGTGATCGCTTCTTGTTCCGACCAACTGTAGAGGGTCTGAAGAAGCCCACTAGCAAACGCCTTCTTTACGAGTGGGCGTTGGGTGAGTCGCGGCCAACTATCGAGGCACACACTGGCGTGCCGTACAAAAGCTTGGTGCAACTTCGCGAAGCTGCTAACGCCGTGAAGGTCCATGAGGAATTCATCAATGCGTTCACCGAGTGTATGGAGATGCTCGAAAGCCGAGGCATTCAAGTTTCGGATAGACGTCGTGTTCAGATTCTCAAGTTCTTGAGAGGCTGGGCAGTTGTACAAGGTGAAGACAATCTCCACGCTGATTTTCTTCACGACACTCTGCATCACATCGTTTATCAAACACCAGAAGATGTTTCTGTAATCAAAGAGGTTGTGGATCAGTGTGTGCCGACCGCTGACAAGTTCGTCAAGTCAGCACAGCGTGCTTCAACGCACATCATGAACGAGTTCAATGCTCTCAGAACCAAGCAGATTAATCAGCTTTCAGAAATCAACTTTCACGTCAACAAACTCAAGAAGCTTCACGCAGACATGAAGAAAGTTGCGGAGAAAACAGAACAGACTTTGGACAGTGACAGCGTGCGATTTACTGCCTCAGCACGGATGAAAGCTACGAAAGTTTGCCAGCAAATCAATCACAACCTTGATGCAATTGCCGAATCCATTTCTAGATACCAAAAATGAATCACACCATTGATTTTCTTCGTCTCGCTGGATCAGACCCGCTGGTTCTCAAAGTCTCCGCACTGACCGACTTTCTTTGGCCTGACTTTGTAAGAGATGCAAAACCTCAGGTCAAATACTTCGCTGATCAGTTTGAGATCAGGCAACTCAGCCGATTTGGTAAGGAGCTGTTTGAATTTTTCTACTGCGGAGGTGAGGCCACGCCTGTGGTTTCGCTCGATGATATTGAAGATTATTTTCGTGCAAAACAAGATGGTTTGAATCCTGATGCACCTAAAGGATTCAAACCTGAATACACTCTTTGGTCAAAGATTCTCATCGATGTAGCAAACAGTCCTGCATATCCTGCTTTTCAAGAAAACTGTTTGGGCAAACATTTTGAGTCAGGAAATGCAGCGGTCTGCGTGTTAAACGAACTGTCTGACGTACTCAACGAAATGCTCGAGGAGAATGCTCAAGTTCATGCAGCCCTGACATCAATGGCAGAAGAGCTGCAGGGTTTGAGAGAATCGTTTGTCGAGGCAATGAAAGCTGGTGACACCACGCGGGCGGCAGAGTTAAGGCAAAAGGGGAAGGAACTCGGGGAGAGTATCGAAGACATTTTGAACAACGTTCATTCAACGAACAAATCAGAGATCGACAAGAGCATTGAACAAGCACAAAAAGATAGTGACTCTACATCTTCAGCTCTTAACTGCCTGGCGGGCGACAACGAAGGTTTTGGTGTGAAGCTTGAAAATGTAAACGAGAAGCAAGAACTTGCTTCACGTTTGAAGAAGAACAAAAAATTGATGGATTTTGCTCGTCGTCTCGGTGCCATGAAACAGGCGTGGAACCAGCGGAAAAGGGCAAAAAAGCATACTTCTACCTATAGCGATATCGTCGGCGCAAACATGTCGGACGATGTAACTAAAGCTTTCCCTGCAGAACTGGCACTTGCTGCGTCTAAAAAAGGGAGAGCACTTTTTGCCTTGAAGCATTCTCAAAAAACTATTTTGACGAAAGACTTTGAAGCAAGATCAAAAGAACTTGTTCAGGGACCAGTTGTTTTGTATGTCGATATCTCAGGATCTATGTGTGGAGAGAACGAACTTTGGTCGAAAGCAATGGCCTATGTCATTGCAGAGGAGTGCTACAAGACAAAGAGGCAGGTGCAGGTACACCTTTTCGACACCGGGATTGATCAAAGCATCACCATCGAACCACGCCAAGGTGACGCAAAGGATCTTCTGAACTTCATCCTTGCTTGGTACACAAGAGGTGGCACGTCATTTGATCAAGTCATGAGACACGCTTTCAGCACAGCAGATATTGATTCAAGAGCTGATGTGCTCATCATTACAGACGGTCAATGTCAGGTAACTGATAATACTGTACGTAAGTTTAATCTATTCAAAGACAACAATGACATCGATGTGCATGCTTTCTGCATCGGTAGAAAAAGTGCATCTCTCGAAATGTTTTGTGACTCCGTTCAAACAGTTGATATCTGTGAAGATGCAGAGTCCGCTGACTTATTTCAAAAAGCAATTCGATGAGTCAGGTCTAAATTTAAGACACGCAGGTTTGCACTAACGGTGTGTACTTTTTAAAAGACACCATAAAATCACTTGATACTCTTGCGGCCAAGTACGTCCGAGACTTAGGCAATGACGAGTTGCTTCATTGGATAGCCTCGTGCCTTACTCAGTACCAAGAATCAAAAAGAGTAGCGTCCTACGACAATAAATTGATTACTTACCTTTCTGGTCCGGAAGTCTTCAATGTGTTGATGATAGGTCATGACGGTCGAACTCGATCAGAAAAAACTGTCTTGGTCGGCCCATACATAAGTAAAAATTACTCTTTTGACACTCTCAAAGAACTGCACAGCGTAATTAATTGCACTGCATACGAACTGTGGCACATAGTGCGTGATGTTGAAAAGGATATTACAAAATCGAAGAAGAGTTGACTAAAAATATATTGACATTACGCTGGCGTTGTTGATTGACATCCTTATGAACGTCAAGTTTCAAATTGCAGGCATCGACCTCAAAGAATCCGAAGCCAAAACACTTCTAACACTCGACAACCAGACTTCAACTCTCTCAGTCGACTTAATTGATCATCTAGACACTGATCTGCTTGATTTCAAAAATCTTTTCAAACTAAGCATTGAAAAGAAGAATCCTGACCTTGCCGCACTCGCTGCAAAGCTGGCTATTTCGCACCCAGAAATCAAAATCAAAAGCAAGTCTCGCGAAAAATCCCCACGAGCAAGCATGGCGACTTTGCAAGTGGACAAAATTTCACTTGAGTCTGCACTCGATACCCTCCTGACCGCAAGGAATGGCAGAACCGCAGGTGCTGCGATGCTTCTAAGCCATCTGGTGACAGTTAGGGAGGCAACCATGAGGGATGTTGCCGTCACGATGGTGAACACTTTAGCTCGCCGAAAAGTTGACTCAAAGTCTGATCTTTTCAACGGTTTTGCAAGGTTCAAGGGAAAGTATCACCCGATTGTTGCCAAGCCAAAGCGGGGTGTGAAGACCTACCACACGTCCAACGTGTACCAGACACTGAGAGATGGTTGTAGCTTCCTCGTGCAAGGTGGTTTCATTGAACTCGATGAGCAGATCTCCTACGGTTCACAGGACAAACAGCTCTCCGGAGTCCAGAAGCATTTGCGTCGTAAGGTTTATCAGATGAAACTTACTGAGTCTGGGAAAGTCCTTGCCGACACCTGGGCCGATGCAGATGAGTTCATTACTAACTACTGGAACAATCGTGTGAGCTGAGAAACAACCGCTAAAGTCAAAGGGCTGCAACTGAAGCAGCCCTTTTTTAATGCCATGCAAATCCGTTACGTAGCCACCAGATTTGAGTTCGAGAGTGCTCTTGCAGAACTCTGGACGATCGAAAAGCTTTGCTGTGATTTTGAGACCACGGGGCTTGATGCAAGAGTTCACGAGCCGCGTCTCCTTCAACTTTGTTCGACAAAAGAAGACGAAGAAGACCGAGTTGTCTACGTCATTGACTTGTTCAAATGCGAGAACATCGATGGGCTCAAGGCTCTGATCGAGTCTCGATCAATGCTTCTCTTCCACAACGCAAACTTTGACCTTCAATTTTTTCTCAAACTTGGAATCGACTACAAGAAAAAGATATTCGATACCTTCATAGCTGAGCGTTGTCTAAGAGCTGGCTTCAAGGAGAAGAAAGTCAGTCCAAAAACAGAGAAAGTTTTCTTTGGTGACGTTAGCTGCTCACTCAAAGCAGTCGTCGAGAGAAGACTCGAGATTGAAATTTCTAAAGAGCAGCAGGTATCGGATTGGAGTCAGCTTGAGCTGACAATGGAACAAATCGAATACGCAGCAAAAGACGTTGACATACTGCCTAAGATTGCATCTCTTCAATTACAAGAGCTTGCAGCCGAGAACCTGCTCGAGGTCTACGGTTTGGAGAGTCAGGTCATTCGCCCTGTGGCACTGATGTGTCACTATGGTTTTAATGTGGATGTTAGTAAAGTGAAACTTCTACAAGCACAGAAAAAGAAAGAGCTTGACGTAGCTACTAGAGTATTTTGTGAGTCCTTAGATAGTCGTCTATCCGATGACAAGAAACTCCCGAAACTCCCTGATGGATCAATCGCCATCGGAAAAAACCCAAAGAAGGAGTTCAATCCTGGATCCAATCAACAATGCATCAAGTGCTTTAATGCGATCGGAACTGATTTACCAGTTGATGCACGAACAGGAAAGCAAACGCTGTCTCAGGTCGCTCTGAGTGAATTTGACAGTGATGACCCCACGCTGAATCTTTTGAGAAAAAGAACAAAGCTCGAAACGGCGTTAGCTCATGTAGAAAAAATAATCGACAACATCAACCCTGTGTCCGGTCACATGCATAGTGGGTATAACTCTTACGGTGCGAACAGCGGACGCTTTACAAGCTCAGGAGCTAAGCGAGTTACAGGCAAGAAAAAGAAAGAACAGTGGGGTATCAACATCCAGCAAGTGCCTCGTGACAAAGAGTTCAGGGAATGCTTCGTGCCTTCTGCTGGTTATAGATTCGTTATCGCGGACTACTCACAGATTGAGCTTCGTCTTGCTGCAGAGCTGATTGGAATACCACAAATGATCCAAGCATTTCAAGAGGGAGCAGATCTCCACTCGCTTACCGCGAGTCTCATTTACAACGTGCCGATCGAGTCGGTTGAAAAATCGCAAAGACAAATGGGGAAGACTTTGAATTTTGCATTGCTTTATGGGATGGGTTTCAAAAAGTACAAAACTTATGCCGCCAGCTCGGGTAACATCATCACTATGTCAGAGGCGAAGGTAGCCCACGCTGGTTTCCATCGCGCTTATCCGAGATTGCGTGAATGGCATCGAGAAAGAAACGCTATGGTACAGGACGGGTGGACTTACGTTCGGACTCCTATTGGACGGAGAAGGTTGCTGAGCTACGACGATGCAGCAATGACCACTTGTGCGAATACTCTGATTCAAGGAGCAGGGGCAGACATACTGAAGCTTGCAATCGCCCGCCTAGGAAAATTTGTAAGCGATAAATTCCGTCCTATCGCCACGGTTCACGACGAACTCGTGTTCGAAGTCATTGAGGGAGAAGAGGAGCACTATAAGTCTGTTCTTGAAACGCAGATGAAAGAGGCAGCTGAAACCGTTTTGTCTGAAGTTCCTGTAAAGTGCGACGCAAACGTAGGAGTTTCGTGGGCCGAGAAGTAGATCTGACCGTCTGGATTCCAGAGGCCAAGGGCAAAGACGTGTTCACTGCAAAGTCAGACAGTGGATATTTTGGGTGTGTCAGGACAGCTGACTTCACCCTCCTAACACCGGAAGTGTTCGACAAACCTTTGGTTGCAGCTAATGCTGCGCGAAAACTCAAAAAGAACTTTTGTGCTCCAGGAGTAGCTAAAGAGGGTAAAAAGGTTAAGTATGTAACTACAAAAAAGACAAATACTGAATCAACAGTAAAGTTAACAGGAAAGCTTTATAGCAATGACGAGAGAGAAGCTATGCCTCTCCTCAGTTTTCAAGAGGTGTGGGTTATCTCTCGTGGGGACGAGTACGTCTTGGATTGTCTGAACAAAGAAAAAAAATTACTTTGCTCTTACACAGGTAACAAACAGAAAGCTAAACGTTTTAAAGATTACGAAGAGGCGTCACGTATTGCAAGGGTGCTCAAAGGAGCGGTAGGTCCAGGATTCGATACAACACGTTTTTGGCTTCGCCTCGATTAAGTCGACTATATTAGTAAGTAGAAAACTGTTTGTTAAGGATGACTGCGCTTCGTTATAACAAGCCCATGAAGCAAGGTCTGCGTAAAGCGGGCGGCCTTTTTGGCTTAAATCTGCTTGATTTATTCAGTGATGACGAAAGTAAACGGGGAGATTTTGAGCCTGCTTTAACTTTCCAAACGACGACAAAAGGCCGTGGTAGCGGTTTAACTTATCGTCCACAGCAGCAAAATCCTGTTACAACGCGACTTCAGTTGCTTGCTCGTGACGAAGAAGCGGCTGCTCCAAGCGCAATCTTTAATAACACCATCAACAACCAGAATATTCAAGGGGAAGCACCTGCAGCTCAAACTCCTGCGCCTACAACTCCTGCGCCTACAACTCCTGATCCTCAAACTCCGGAACCTCCTTCAGACACTCGCCAAAATCTTTTCGACTTGTCTCGACAGTACGGTCAGACCGCCCTTTTCGGCGCTCAAGACTACATCAAGGCCAAAGAGGCAGGTTATTCAAGAGAAGAAATTCAAAGCTTCTTGGATGACAATCCGATGATGCTTGCTTTACAAAACCGAAAGGGACGGGGAGGTGAAAGTCTCTACGATCAGATTTCCGAAAATCGGGTCGACACTTCGGCTGCCACGTCAAGGGAATACGCAGACAAAATGATGGCTTTCGACCCATCAGCACAGACTGGTGAGTTTCCTGCCACGCAGGCATTCAAAGACGCATTCCAGTACGAGGCTCCTCAAATCTCAACCAGGTTCGGTCAAGACGCAAAATACTTTGGCGGCGAAGATTACAAGGCTGCTAAACAATCTGGTTTTAGTGACGCGGACATCAAAGATTTCCTGAATCAAAATCTCGATCTGCTTCGAGGACCTAACACCCCTGGTGGATCTAGTGAAATCGGTCAATTGATGAAACCTGCTGAGGAACCTCGTATGGCACCGGTAGGTTCTACACCTGCTGATCCTGGTCCTAAGCCAACTGAATATCAAATCAGCACTGCTGCAAAGAATCCCGAAATCGAAGGCTCTGAAAACTTCTTCGGTGGTCTGGATTACGAAGCTGCAAAAGCCGCAGGTAAAACGGATCGAGAAGTTCTGGACTTCCTGAACCAAAACCTGGGTACACTGCGTGCAGGAAACGTCCCCGGAGGCGGCGGTCTTTATGACCAAATCGCTGCACGGGTCAACGCCTGAGCATTACAAGCTCTTTGTTTCTAGGTGCGATAAAAAGTTAGAGCTAGCTATATCTGCGCTTGATGCTGCCCACGCTCAGGGTCAAGCGTTAGATATTGCCCGAAGCCTCGAGGCTGAAAGATTCAGCTTGAGCTACGGCGAAACAAAAAATACAAAGTTATCAAGACTGTACGAAAGACTGGCTTACAACAAGTTCAATCACAAGGATTGTGACATCTGGGACGGTTCGGTCACGAATGGCTGCCCTTCCGTATATGCCCTTGGGAAACGGTACTACGTTAGACCACTTGTACTAGGTTATTTGGACATAAGTCGAGACGATGTCGTCAAGACAACTTGTGGTAACTCCATGTGTGTAAACCCATACCACAACCAATATTTGACATCAAAAAACTCGAAGCTTGGTGGCGGAGACAAGCAGATGCTCTTAGCATTCCGTAGCCAAGGCGTGAGCGTTCCGCAGATCGCTAAGGCACTCAACGTACACCGCTCAACGATTTATCGGATCCTAAAAAATGAATGTCTTTCTGATGGGGATCAGGATCAAAGATGAGGCAATCATCGAAGACGACAAAGTCAACGTCATTGCTGAGTCACTTCCTTCTTCAAACAAACGTGTCTCTACGAAAATTCAGCTTGTTCAGAGAGCTGATCATTACGTAGGCAAACTTCTAAAAAACCTTAAAGAAAAGCAAGAAGTTCTAGCGATTGGTCCGACTAAGGCCACGCCTGATGGAGTTCTCCAAATGCAACCAATGCTGGTTGTCTCAACCGAGAACTTTTCAGACATTCTTGCAATCAATACTTTTATGGCTTGCGGGGGTCTTGGACCGAAGTCTGAGCAAAATGAAGTTGGTGACTCAACTGTCACAAACCGCTCGATTGCTTGGCAAGCACCTGACGACAAAGAGACCAACTGGTTCAAGCTCACCGCTTGGAACGAGCACTCTCAACAGTTGTCTGAGCTGCCCAACGGCACACCCACTATTGCTGTCGGTCGCGTCAGCACAAGTGAAAAGGACGATAAACAGTATCTGAACTACCAAGTAGATCAGATCCTTTATCTTCCTAAGGGCACGAAGTCCGCGCCCAAAAAAGCATCTGATCCCGATAAAGGGCAAGTCAATGCAGCGGCTATTGGAACTGTCAACTTCTCTCTCTGATCATGGTTTACATCGCTGGAAAATTTGCGGCTGATGAAATTCTCTGTCAAGTCCCGCCAAACACTCTCAGGATTGATCTTCAACAACGTCGCTGGAAGTCGGACAACGATCCGGATTCCGCGATTACAGACTCGAACGACAACGGCATCCCTATTTCGTTTGTACTCCTCGGGTTTACACCCTTCTATGGCAACCTCGGTATGCGAGACCATCAGGAGTTCATCAGGATCGCATTCATTGGTGTGGATCCTACGCACCGCTTACTGCCTGCACGTTGCGTTACTACCGCCATTGTTTCTGGCAAGAGTAGTCAGAAGAATTTCATCTCTTACTTCCAGACGCTCTACAACAACCGCATCAACGTTGCGGAGGTAATCACTCAGACAAAATTCTCTCAGAGAAGTTTCACTGAACGTGATCCCGTCACTGGAGCCGACGGTCAGAAAATTAACTACAACGTATTAGAGTTTTCTGATCGGCCCGTGAAAGACGATGCAGAGAAAGCTCTTATCGAAGATATCGACAAGTGGCTTACTTCTGATGGAGGAGAGTTGGTATCTTCTGCACTTCGAGCTCATATCTCCGGTGCGAATCTGGTTGAGCTTCCTCTTGGAGCAGACCACGAGCAAATCAAAGCGGCTTTTAACGAAGCTCACCCACAGCTCGAGGCAGCCAAAGCGGATGGTTTAGCGGCTCTTCCTGCAGGAGCAGGTGAACCTAAGTCAGCTCCTCCAGAGGCAAAGGCAGAAAGTAAAGAATTAACTAAAGAGCAGAAGGAAGCCTTGAAAGCCGCTGGTCTAGCGGTATAAATAGGTTACCTCACACACCAAGGGTCGCTCCGGCGGCCCTTTTTTATTGCAGTAACTGAGCAATGCTCGGGAGCTCAATGCCTGACCTTGCAGCTTCACGCGCCAGATTAGAGAACAACCTTTTCTGCACAAGGTAGTTCGCATGAAGAAGATCTAGTATTTCAACTAAATCATCTACCTTATCGATTTTGCTTGCACGGTTCATGAAGTGAGTGTGGTAGAACTCTTGCTCCATGGTCATGTAGTCTCTCAATCGTTTTTTAAGGTCATCAGAGTCACTCATGAGTTTCTACAAAGTCCCCACCAATATTTTTAATCCTATTGCAGAAAAAAAGATCTGCGAAGGGAGGGTAGTACTTCCGACAGATCTCTTCGGAGAACTCCAAAGTCAGTTACACTCTTGTGGTATCACTGAGTGTTTCATCCCTACCAATGATACCGATTACCTTGATCCTTCTTGGTGGAAAAGTCTCCCTGAGTTCGATTGGACCGTTGCGATTACCCACGGTATGCGAAAAGATGTCGAGTGGGTTCTTGAGCCCGGTTATGAGCTGGCTCAGAAGGGTTTGATCTTTCTGGACCGTCTCACATTTCTGGAACCGACGCGCAGCCGTGCAACTTTTCTTCACTCAAAACCTTTATCTAACCTGATTGTTTTGAATCCTCGTCCGGTATTTCGTGCGGATAATAGAAAAACAAATGACTCTGTGACTTCAGCGTGGTTTGTATATGACAAAACTAAATCATCACAGGGAGAGACAAAAATTGATTTCGATGTAAGCTGGCAGCGACCAAAGTCTTTTTTATAAATAATGAAAGGTCGATTAACTTTACTTCTTACCCAGTGGGTAGAAGCACAACAGGAGACAAATAAAAAACTTGATACCATTGCAGCAATCCTGGTGAGCAACCAGCTTCTACAGGAGTGTGTCGACCACGCGGGTAACCCTCGAGGACCTCAAGATATTGCAGATTTGGTGGCTGACTCTTTTTCGGCAGGAAGGTGTTTGCTAGGCGAACTAGATCAAAGAAACAAAGAATACGATTACCAGAAAAGTGAGTTTTTTCTAGACGATCCAAAACCTTCAGACCCCTCTGACAGCGACTTGGGAACGTTTTAAAATAAATAAAAATAGCTAGTGGATACTCGTAAAACGATAAACGGTCTAAGGCATTACAAATGCCCTGGAGTACCCAATTACCTTCCGTCGGTTACGTCAATCTTAAGTAGCACTGCGTCTGCTAAAACACAACAGAAGCTGGCCCACTGGAACATTATGAATCCAGGGGTTGCTGATGCAGCAGCAGCGAGAGGAACTTGGATCCACGAAGCAACAGAAAACCATTTGCGAGGGCTCAAAGTCGTACCGCCTAAACAATACGCGGATTATTGGACGGGCGTGCCAGAAAGATGCGATGAGTTACTTGAGGGCGGTCGAGTGCTTTGGTCAGAGCGTCCGTTTAACCAGCCTGCCTGGTCTAAATATGTTGGGGAAGACGGAGTGGGAAGAATTTTTTATTACGACGAAAATACTGGGCATGGCTACGCCGGTTGTTGCGACCTGATCTACATGGACCAGAACGCTGAGATAGTCCTTGCTGACTTCAAGACCAGTGCAGGTCCTTACAGTGCTCGCTTTCCAAACAAAAAACAGAACCTAGACGAGAAGACTCGTAAAGCTTTGATTTCTGGTGTCTTCAAAGTAAAAAAGACACGCTTGCAACTAGCAGCGTATAAATTAGCAGCCGAAAAATGCTTAGGAATTAAAATCAATAAGACTCAAATAATCGTGTCGACAGCACTCGAAGACTATCAAACACAGGTCTTTACCTTTGGTGAAACTGAAGTGGAGAAGGACGAAATGGCTTGGCTGGCCTTGGTGGATAAGTTTTTCACTGAAGTGCGACCAAACGCCAAGCAGTCTTAAAACTTTGCTTCAAGCCCTGTCGGATTAGCAAAGTTGAGGCAGAATAGCGAGACATCAAAACGTCCTATGAACTTTATTTGCTCGATAAACACAAACGTACTACAGGCGCTTGATGCTGTATCGGGCAAAATTGAAGCAGGTGGTGACTATAGCTCTTTCAACAGCGGGTGGGAAGCAAAAAATTTATCATCAGACCAAATAGCCGAAGAAGTAGCGCAGTCAAAAGGATTATGTGCTTGGCATTTAGTAAACGGAAAGAGGGTTAAAGGTGAGACTGGTTTAATCCACGCTGGTCTGATAATTATTGACATTGACAATCAAGCAGATGGCAAAGATCAGGACGGAAATAAAATCCAAAAGCAAGAACTTACGTGGGAACAAGCTCAAGAATTAGATATTTGTAAAAAGTATTTGTCTCTTGCTTACGATTCACCTTCAACAAAAACCGGTTGGCCTCGTTTTAGGCTCGTTTTTGGTTTAGAAAAACCAATCATCGATGGAGACTTTTATCAATGGTTTACTAGAGCTATATCAAAAGATATTCCTGGCTCGGATATACGAGCGACTCAAGTTCCGAACCTTTTTTATGGGTCAAAAACTAACGACGGCATCCTATATACAAGCGATAAATTTATACCTTCCGCAAAAATTGACGAGGCTTTAAAAGTTTTTCATTCGTTACCCAAAGAGGAGTTGGGATCAAAATTTGATGTTATTGAGGCACTAGAAGATGTTTCGATTGAGGAAGATGGGGTCAATCTGGAAAGACTTGTATGCCGCTCGGTAAGAGACATCATCGAGGGTAAGCCAGTTGACGATAGATCCCTGGCTGTGACAAGGGCAGTAAAAGAGATTCTCGGATGGACCAACTGGCTCAGAGACCAAGGCATCTCGTCGAGGGTCTCACCCTTGACAGTAGCACACCATGCGTTCTATGCTGTATATGAGTACCCTGCGGAGATCGATGGCAAGTTTACACGAATAGTCGAAAGCATTCGAGACGTCGAGTCCATCAGACCGGCTATCGTTATGGCATCGGAGCACGACGATATCGCTGCTTGGAAAAGACTGAAGTCTGTTGACTTAGAAATTTTTAATCAAGTAGCGACTGATGAAATCAAAGAAGCGATTAAACAGACGAGAGTTAAGTCTGTTAACTCGATTCTTACCTTCGATGATTTCTCTCTAGACGAATCGCCAGCCACAACGAAAACAACAACACCAACAAAAACACCAGAGAGGCAAGACCCAGTGTCGACACCACAAACACCAGCACAATTAGTAAACCTCCAGAACGCTCAGCAGCAGAACAGGGCTTTTGCGGAAAATGATGTCGCTGAAATTATTGCCACAAATCAAGGCGATAATTATTTATACGACAGCACTCACGACAACTTTTATACCTACGACAACGATACTGGTGTTTGGTACGTGCAAGACGAAATGCACGTAAAGAAAAGGATTGTCAACGCTTTAGATACTTTTGTATCTGCAGGTGTTTTGCCCAAGTATCAGTCATCAACTGTCAACAGCGTCTATGCGATGCTTCAGGCAAAAATGCTCCGATCCTTAAACGGAGGTCGCACAAGCATTTTTACAAAAGGTAGAGGTTACATTCCGTTCTCAAACGGAGCCCTTGACAGCGAGACTTTCGAGTTTGAGCCAGGTAAAAACAAAGATCTCTTCTTCCGTAGCAGGCTGCTTTACCAGTGGGATAAAAACGGAAAGTGTCCAAAGTTTTTAACTTGGCTGGATTCTTCATTGCGTAAAGGTCAAGGACGTCTGATTCAAGCCTTCTCACGAGCTCTGCTCACTGGTTACACCTCGGGAGAACGATTCCTTCACCTTGTTGGTCCTGGTGGAACAGGTAAGTCCACCATGCAGCAGCTGATGATTGCTCTTGCGGGATTCAACAGCACCCACACCTCGAGCCTGGAGCTGATTGAGACCAACAAATTCGAGAGTTACAACCTGATCGGTAAACGACTGCTACTTCTGACTGACGAATCAAACTACAACAAACGGATGGACGTTCTCAAAAAACTTACGTCCGCCTCTGACACATTGCGTGCAGAGAGAAAGTACGGAAAAGAAATCATCAGTTTCAAGCCTGAGTGTCTTGTGTGTATCGCAAGTAATGAACACATCAGCTCTAACGACTCGACAAGCGGACTCGAGCGACGGCGCTTGACTATCGTCATGGATCAGGTCGTGCCCCCAAGCCAACGTCGAGAATTGCTTTCGGTGTATGGCGATCGGCTTGAAGGAGATTTTGTAGAAGAGCTACCCGGCATTGTTTCGTGGGCACTGTCGATGCCTTTCGAGGAGATGCGGGATGTCCTCGCCAACCCTGTAAAGCATGCTCCTTCGCTTGCACGAACCAACATCGACGCCCTTGTCTTCAACAATCAGTACGTGGCCTGGATGTCTGAGTGCTGTCTTTACGCGCCTAACAGCGCCACTGTTGTCGGTAGAGGCGCTGCTCGACCAAGCACCGACGAATCAGAAAAGGGAATGTACGTCAAAAATGCATACAGTGAGCTGTATGCAAGTTACGCAAACTTCTGCAAATCATGTGGATATAAGCCAGCGGCTAAGCCTAGGTTTGTTGAACGCACAATGGAAACTCTGTGTAACATCCTCAAGCTTCCACACTGCACAACAACGAGCAAGAATGGTTTAGCTGCAATCAAAGGTTTGCGACTGAAGCCGTTTGATCTAACATCGGATCGCGCATCTCATGGTGACACCAGACTCCCCAACCCTGTGGAGTTTGCACAGAACCCTGAGTTTGCTATATGGGAAAACAGTTTCAACAAACACGATGCGGACACCTAAAGCATTTGCCCTGATCATCTTGGCCGGAGGAGCTGCAGCAGTCGTCACTGCTGTTAAGGCTCCTCTTTTTCTTGGCGCACCTCTGGCTTTTATCGGGGGCGCAATGGCTGGTGTCTCCGCTAGCGATGAGAAAACTCGTCGCTCCAGAGAAGGCTCTGATGTTGCTCATCGTGTAAGCGGTGCCTTCAGTGCCATGTATGAACGTAATCGAGGTCTAGTCGACCCAGTGGAGCTTTCTTTTGTCGCAAACGTAAGTGTTGATCAGGCATACGGTTTCCTTACAGCCCTGGCTGAAAGCACTGGCGCAACTAAAATAAACAACAACAAGGGAGTAGGAGCAACTTTTAATTTCCCACACAGTGCGAATGTTTTAGAGGAACTCTCTAGCAACGCACAAAACTGGGCACAGCAACAAACGGCAGCTCTCTCACAAGAACTAGAGCAGCACCGTCAAATGATTCGTGCAGCTCAGTTGGCTCAGGTCACAGCGCCTAGGCAGACAGCGGCAACCACAGTCCCCGAAAACCCTTGGAACAACCAGTCGTGAGTGAAGAGCAAGTCTCCGTAGAAAACGTAGGTCCTGAATTAATTAGAGTAGAACTTAAACGAGACGGGTTTACATGTGCGACATACGTATCAAGCTCACACCTTGTAGACGATAAAATTGCTTACCTTCGTAAAAGAATTAACGAAGAAGCTCGTCAAGCCTTTCTTGAGGGATTTGAAGATGTCTGAAGAACTCAATGACAAAATCGATCAAGAAGTTGACGAGCTTGTAGAGAAGCTGTCAGAAGAGGATCAGGAGCTTCTTGATCAAGCTCTTGCCAACCTCATGGGTTTTATCGAGGAGGAGACAACTATTGGATACTGGGTCGAGGAGGATCAAGACACCTCAGATAAAAATCGCCAACCATCTAGCGAGTGATCATCTGTCTGTACAACTGCTTTTACAATTGTCGGTAGCTCAATCCCAAGAATCATGGCGATTTGACGAGCGATGAGTTGATGCTCAAGCTGAGTATCTTCTTTAGCCCTCAAGCCGACATAATGAACCCACGACCTGACAGAGCCATTTGCGTGGAGTCTTGTGGGGGTGTACAAGGGGAGGATGTTACGAGCACACTCACGCGCCACGCCTGCTTCGAGCATGTCGTCGTAGAGGGAGTGCAGCTGAGCATCCACTAAGTAAATGCGGTCTCTGAAACTGGCAAGCAAGCCAGTATCTATTTCTTCAGTGCTTGACTGGCGATTTTTTTCTGCTTGTTTTCTAATATGAAACTCCTCTGGTCGATCATGGATCCCATCTGGCAACGTATAAAAAGGATTGGTGTAACGCTGCGACAGTTCCTGAAAGCACAGGGATTTATGACGGATCAGCTGAGCAGAAATTGCTCTGGAAGTGATAATTTCGAAGCTGACATTTGCTTGCTCAAGAATCGACCAGTGTCCATGCTTGATGCAATACGAAAGAAGTCTGGCGTACTCTTCCCGTTCGGGATCTGACGTAGACACCCGAGCGTGGCGTGCAATAACTTTTTCAGCCTCAGGCGTTATCCAATCAAGCTTTACGGAATGCATATCCGAGGACGATCTCGGATCACATTACCTCAACTTCTAGGGAATGTCTGTTGATAACGCAGTCGTGAAGTCAGTTCTGAAGGATTACTTACAGCACGAGCCATATCATAAGGTTTCATACCCAAGGCCATACCTGCCATGCGGGTAGGTCCCATCTGCTCGCTACGCATCATGATTTTGTGCCTCCTAAGACTTGTTCTTGGAGTGAAAGATCATCGCGCCTGCGATAATCATTCGCCAGATTTAAAGGTCCTAACTCTTGAGTGTTCAAGAAGTTTTGCTTGGGCAGAAGGGTTAGAGCTTGAACATTAGCTCTCATGACCGGATCTACAGCGTTGACTGAATCCGCTAAATATTTCTCTTGACTCATATCCATCGGTCTCTCGGGAAGAGGAGTTCCTTGATGGTTGTACCCGACTAAGCCTGTGGTTTCTTGTGACTTAGTAATATTTCCGTCTCCATAAGGCAACGCGCCCACGGGGGGACGAGCGTATGTCCCCATGTCGACGTTGTACTGAGCGAAAATACGGTTCACATCATCCGTATACTGCGCTCTACGAGCGGTAATGCTGATATCGTCATTCATATATGAGGCAGGGCTTGCCATAGCCATGCCTAACGGTTTTAGAGGAGGCATTGGACCCAAACCGCCGGGTCGCTGTAAAAAATTGGATTGTTCCATAATTTAAGTTTAGCTTCGTTTTGGTTGTTTCTCGCGGTTAGTTTTTTCTTTGACTATCCGAAGATTCGAAGAGTTGTTGTTCTCCGGGTTGTAGTCTTTGTGGTCGACTTCCCGTCCGTCTCCTTTAGATACTCTGCCAGACCGTTCCATATGTCTGCGAGCCTTGTTACGCGCAGCACGACGTTTTTTCTGACGTTCTGTACCGTGGTAATCACGATATTCTTTGCCATAATCGCGCTGCGCCACTTAATACATTCTATGCTGTTTTAATTTTACCTTCTCCAGATTTCACAGCAGTGAAATGTTCTTCACGAGCTTGGATACCTGCTTCTCGGCACCACTCATCCCATAAACCGGTAAACAAACCGTTGGTGCGACCCGATCGTTGATATAAAAAATCTGTAAAAAGAGCCTTTCTATTTTCTTGCTCTGCGTCCCACTCTTCAAAAATTCTGTTGTATGTAGTCATTGTTTTACTTTTATGTACCAACCGGAACTATAGCCCTTTTCAACCATCCAACGGGACTCTAGGTATCGCTTTGAATACTTTTGAAAAGCACCGTGCTCCGAGATATACACGCCTTCAACAAGATCGAGATCGCCCAGCGGGTCATGGACTATCAAGGATTCGCGGTCTTTGGTAGCACCAACAGCGACTATCCAGTGACCAGTGCCGGTAGGATTTTCATATGGACCGTAGTGCAAAATGCCCATTGGCACAGGGACACCAGCGACCAGTAACTCGTCCACATCGTCCCAATTTCCGTCTTGACGGAACTCGGCATGTAAACCGCATTGTTCCAAAGTTTTAAGCTGAACCCAAGCTTCAGTCGGTTCGCCGTTTTCAAGAATTAAATCAGCGTAGTCATCACACGATGTTTCACTAGGTTTTACAGTTTCTAAAACTGTGAAACAGGCACTCGTAAAAAAAGTTTTATCCTCATCAAGTAACTTCTTGATATATGGTGCGTTGAGCTGTATGTGGTGTTTTGGGTTGAAAGAAATTTTTCCCTCTCCGTCGTTGATTATTTTCCAGTGAGGTGCATAAAAATACCACGGTGTGTCAGGGCTAGAAGCTAGACGAACTTCTCGTAACTGCTCACCAGCAGTAAGAATAATTTTGGACCACTCCCAGGCTGAGCCCCTGGACACAAAAAGTTTTTCTTCAGCAAGAAGCTTCGAGTGTTCGAGGGGCACTCTGGTCAGCCAAGTATCGTGTTTTGCCAGTAAAGACTGGCCCATCAGAGGATGCTTATCCTCTCCTTGGCGAGTCATTGTCGCTCCTCTTCCGCCTAATTTTGACAAGAGTGAACGCTAATAACAACACCAGCAAATAACTTTTTAGAAAAGAATTAAACAAGTAAGTGAAATTTTTGGGGCTTATAGCAATTGTATAAGCTAAGTACAATAAGGGATCACTCAGTATCGGTAGGTTCAAATTCCTGCTTTTCACAAGCTTTTACCGTTTCTTGCATAGAAACATAGTAAGAAGAGGAAGTTTTACCTCCCTCTTCTAACGTTTCTAATATTTTCTTAGCCAAAACACATTCCCGGTTATTGGGATCGGTCACTGTGAAAACCGCATGTGTTTAAATATTACAATCACGCAGCGGTATACGTCACTCGGTAAACACAAGGGGAGCGATCGGTTTTCTCTACGTACAGGAAGTTTTCGATTGACCCTCCCACGCTGAAGGTGAAAGACACGTCCTGACGGTTAGAAATTTTGGGTGAGTGAACTTCCCCTAAAACATCTCCGTTAACACCGCTACGGATATAAACACGGCCTACATTTTGAGAACCGGCTTGAAGAGTGACAGTTCCTGTTCCAGTGGTGCTTGAAGTGACTCCGTGCTTATCAGCTCTCTTCTCCGATCCTTCAGAAGTGTCTTCAACTGTTGAGTTAACTGTGACGTTACCGCCATCCTCGGTGCGGTGCTGTGCAAAGCGAGTGATGCCAGCTGGATTAGCCCCCAGCTCACGGTTGAAAGTGACCTGAGCCATTTCTAAAAAACATAGTGAATATATCTAGTTTAGTCGGATAGATAGTGACTTAGATTTAAAGCGATAATATTCGGGCCATGACGTACAACAAGTTCAACGCTTTTGTGTACGAACTAATTCAGTTTTGGTCAAGGTTTCAACCAAACATCAAACTGAACCCCTGGATAAAACGTGCGTGTACTCACTGTTTCGACGACTGGACTGAGTGGCGTACACAGCTGTTAATGGTACAGCTGGACGAAGATGCAAAAAAATTAGTCGATGACTGGGAAGAAGAGGAAGCAAAATTTATTCAAGCACAATTCTATGGGCTGCAAGACACTGGCAGCAACAAAGACGAACCTCTAGGAGGTGCGATGGGATATTCTTACGAGTTGTTTGACGATCAATCGTCGTAAATCAAACAACCCGGTGACTGAGGATCTTTTTCACATCGCTCTTCCCAGTAAGCCTCTTTTTGAGTTTTGGGGCGATTGAAATGAAGAACCTTTCCTTCTTTCTTATCGTTAGAAGGAGGCATAGGGCAAGCTTGATCGGTCATTTTTTTGACTTCTTGTAGGACCGAGCTTTTTTCTTAGCTCTTACACAGTTTGGCACCATTTTCCCCGATTTCTTACTTTTTTTCATTCCCTCCATAACATAACCATCCCAGCAAGGTCCTTGTTTAGCCATTGTTCTTAGATGCTTTGTACGACCGAGCTTTTTTGCCAGCCCGTTTGGCTTTTTCAGTGTTGGCTACATGGGTGTTTACAGGTTTACCTCGTGTAGCCCGCTTTTTTTTCTCGTCGGTGGCTTTACGCTCCTCCTTTGACATTGCAGCCCAAGCCGACTTAGGTAGATACCTTTCAGTACGTCCTTTTTCTCGTGCTTTGTCAGCCACGCTGGTCTAGCTTTTTAAATATTTTACGTGCTTTACGCAAGAGTTTCTGTGCCTCTTCGCGAGTAAGGCATTCTTGAGCCTTCCTGGCAATTTTCACCAG
>CEUT01003252.1_pt1 | contig 21839 bp, 13 predicted proteins | sample 531401 | NCBI WGS metagenome assembly CEUT01 (sample SAMEA2622821, study PRJEB7988) | marine metagenome | biome: marine biome (ENVO:00000447); feature: surface water layer (ENVO:00002042); material: "saline water (ENVO:00002010), including plankton (ENVO:xxxxxxxx)" | depth 5 m | reverse complement strand
TTTGTTAAAACCGCGTCTACCACGATTGTTGAATTATCTAAATATCCCATTGTTTATTCTCCTAAGATTCTCTTAAAACTTTGATGTTGTAACATTAATTGTATTAATATCTAATTTCATATATAAATATAAAGTAAATGAAAAAAGTGAATAAATATTTTATTATTGGACAATTATACTTTGATTTCCTGTTGTTAATACAAAATAATAAGCACTATCATCTAAATCTGTAAAGGCTGCTGACTCAATTGTGTCACCACCTGTATTTTGTGTTCCTTTATATATCAATCTGTTCAATGAATCTTTTGAACTACCAACTATAAATAAATGATTTGATGGATAAACAAGTGTTTCGTCTAAAAATTTACCACCACCAAAATCTATAGATGATGATGGTTTAAATGATATTGTTGTTCCCATAGGTCTCAAACCTAAAAATTTATTTAACTTGATATTAGTTTGATTTGAAAAATCATTACTTGCAGTATGTTTATTACCTATTAAACTACCATCATAGTCAGTAAAAAATAAAGAACCTGTATATGAACCTGAAACTCTTTCAACATCACCAAGAGCATAAAATACATATCTATCTTCATAATGATATGTGTTATAATTACCATCTTTACCAACTCTACCAAAATGAACAAATTGGATATCGTTAATACCCCTTCCCCATTTATTTTCTAAATTATCATAACCTTTATGTGCTATTTCATAAAATGTTTCGTCATCTGAAAAATTTAAATCAACATCTTTTGTTTGTATAAGACTTGACGATAAACCAGTTATACTTCCAGTACTTGAAGCTACACCAAAAGATACATTTTTATTTTGTTGATATTCATTGAAAAATGATAAATAAGAACCACTAGAAGCAGATTTATTTTTATCGTGATTAAAAGAAGTATCGAGATTATAATCTGTATATTTTTTATATGGTTCTAACTTACTAAAATCATAAGTTATACTTCCAGTGTTTGTAGCTACAGACATATGGTGGTTTTTATATTCTTGTCTATTACTCACAATTTCAATTAAACTTCCTGTATGAGATGACATTGGTAAACTACCATCTTTTGATTTATCTTGAGTAGATGTCATATTCAATGAACTACCAGTATGAGAAGCAATTGATAAATCTAAATTTTTATCTGCTATATATTCTTCAGATAAATTAATTTTACTACCAGTATGAGAAGAAATTGGTAAATCTAAATTTTTATTTTCATAAATTTCTTGTGTCATATTAAGAACACTACCACTCGGCGTCGCTAATTGTATTTCAGAATCTTTAGTAGCAAAGTATTCTTGTGACATGTTTAATACACTACCAGTTGGATTAGCTAATTGTATTGACGAGTCTCTATTTTTATAAAGTTCTTGTGACATATTCAATACACTACCACTCGGCGTTGCTAATTGTATTTCTGTATTTTTTGTTTCAAAATATTCTTGTGACATGTTTAATACACTACTACTTGGAGTCGCTATAGGTATTGATAAATCTTTTTGTTGATAAATCTCCTGTGACATATTCAAAACACTACCACTTGCTGTTGCTAATTGTATTTCGGAATCTTTAGTAGCAAAGTATTCTTGTGACATGTTTAATACACTTCCAGATGGAGTTGCTATTTGTATTTGTGAGTCTTTAGTTAATATAACTTCATTATTTAATGATATCAGATTTGAACCAGAATCACTATTGTTAAAATGATTATTAAAGTTAAACATATCTAAATCTTTATATTCATAATGTGGTTCTAATGATGTAAAGTTCTTAGTTATACTTCCTGTAGCTGATGCTATTTCAAAAACAGCATCGTGTGTTCTATATAAATCTTCTAAATGAGTAAAGTTTTTAGTTATACTTCCTGTAGATGATGCTATATTAAAAATTACATCTTTTGTTCCATAAACTTCGTTTCTTAATGATATAAGTTCATTGTCATCATTACTATTATAATTATCATTATGACTAAATAATGTAACTCTATAAGTAGTATCCCATGGTTCTAACTTAGTAAAATCCCAAGTTATACTTCCAGTAGCAGAAGCTATATTAAATGAAACATCGTTTGATTGATACAATGGTTCTAATTTTGAAAAATCATTAGCAATACTACCTGTAGATGATGCTACACCAAAATGAATATCGTGATTTTGAAAGTTTTCATTTGTAATATTAAATATATTTGAATCTGTATTTGAGTTTACCATCCCATCATTCACATCAAATAAATTTAAATCATTGGTTTTGTATAATGGTTCTAAATTAGAAAAGTTATAAGTAATACTTCCAGATGATTCTGCTATAGGAAAGTGTATATTTTTATAATCATATAAAGATTCCAATGATGTAAATTGTTTTGCTATACTTCCAGTAGAAGTAGATAATTGTATTTCACTATCTTTTGTAGTTATAGCTGGTAGTAAGTTTTCTACTACAGTGTTACTATATTTATTTTTATCCCAATCTGTCAATGGTATAGTTGATTCGAAACTAAACATTTCTTTTTCAAGTTTTGGATTTTGAATTTTTTGTCTATCAAAAAGAGTAGGTTTGAGTTCCACACCAACTTTAGAAAATATCGCTCTAGCAGGAACTAATTTTTTTAGAGATTTTATTAAACCTTCATTAAATATATTAGCCTGCGCTTCTATAAATTTATTTACATCTAAAGAAATATCATAATAGTTAAAAAATTTAGTTGAAAAATCTTCTAAGTCATCATAATTAGGATTATTTATATCTCTTGGGTCTGCAAATAAATCGTTAAAATCAAAATTTCCTAATTGATTTATTATAAAATTATTTATAACTTCTTGTGGAGATCTAGTTAATTCTAATATATTAGAAGCTTTTCTTTTATTAATTAATGGATTATAAATATTCATTGAACTTGGTTGTTGAGGTCTTAAGTTATCAACAAGTCTAACATCAGAATCTATCATAATATTATTATCACTAACCTCATAAGAACCACCAACACCAACATTAAATTGTATCCTATCGTAAGTATTGGTATCATACAATGGTGTATGTCCGAGAGCATCCTCTGTTATTGTTAATGAATAATCTGTTCCACTTCCAGCATTTGAATCTACAATTTTTGGATTGGATGAGCCTGATATCCAATTTTCATTTAATCTATAGTGATAAATCATCTCATCTCTAGAAGCTGTTATACTATTACCAACTACACTTGTTTTATCTAAAATGTGTTGTTTAAACTTAGAAGCACTTAATGCGTATTTCCAAGTTCTAAACTCTGCTATTGAACCTGTATATGTTGTTCCTATAGAAAGGTTTGAACTTGAAAGTGGGTGTCTACTACCAGTTTTACTCCAATTAGCAGCTGAATGTGAATGGTGAGTACCACCGATAGACATTGAAGCTGCACTTAAAACTCTTATAGAATCATCTTTTTGTTCACCAACATATAATTCATATGAATGACTAACTACAGAAGGATATGTCGAAGGACCCGTTGTTCTTTGTAGTAACACATTCCAAAAGTTTTGATTTTTTAAATCAAAATAATCTGTAGACATTGATACTCTATTAGTTACTTCTGATATATCTCCTGAACCTGTTTCAAATGTATTTAATCTAAATTGTAATCTTGCTTTCACATCATCACTAGCAGATGGTTGTAATACCACATCCCATAAAGAACCAGTATTACTACCACTACTTTGTAAAATAACTTGTTCCACATTATTCTTAACGGGTTTTAATACAAATTCTACAGCATTAGCACTTACACCATTTCTACCCCAATCAGTTTGAATAACTCTTTTATCAGAATCAATATTATATGTTACAAGTTTGTCTTCCTTAACAGTAAAAGAAAAACTACCAGTTTGTCCTTTCATACCAGATACATTTTGCACATTGTTATCTATAATGTTGTCTTCAGCTTTATCTAAAGAAGCACCATGCTCACGAATTTTTAAAATGTCTGGAGGAAAACCATAAGAGTTAAGTAAAGCTCTAATACTATTTTCAGTTCCTTTAGACTTATAAATGTATTCAACATTATTAATTAAATTTCTAAATATATTATTTTTAACATTAGAATTTACATTTATGTTTGAAAGAGTTGAACCCATATAATTCAGTAAAGAAGCTTCTTCACTATTACCAAATGGTAATTCTAAATCCCAATTTTTAGATTTAGCTATAACAGGTAATAAGTTTTCAGGAATAACACCTATTTCACCATATTGAGTTTTAATTAAATTCGAAAACCCATCAATATAATTTTTTGAAATATCAAAACTCTCACCTACCATATTTACAAATTTTCTAAAATTAGTATTATCCATAAATGTATCGTGAGACAAATATGCAGGTAAAGTTTTCATAAGACTGTGTGGATTTTCTCTATCAAAGGTAGAAGCCGAAGCGTGTTGTTCATTATACCAATTTTTGTATTCATCCGAATCTCTCTTATATAATTCAGAAAAAGGAAAAGTATTTAATGGATTATTTTTTGTAATCCTAACATCGGTTACATAAGAAGAAGTTATATTAGCATTTGGTGTGTTAATATAAATATTAAATAATTCACCAGCTGGTAAAATAGAACCAGAAAAAAATTGTCCACTAGCAGTTACTTGTGTTGCTAAATTTGTATATCTACTTCCAACTTTTATAGAATAAGATCCTGTTTTAGAAGTTGTATTGATAATATTAATTTCACTTGAACCTTGACTAAAATCAGTAATACTACCAACATAACCAATTGTTGGATTAGAAGAGTGTGGTGCAAAATAAGACATAGAAGCGTGATAAATATATCTGTTCCAAGATTCTGATAAAACAGTTGGAGCAGATATTGATTCTGAAAATAATGTATCATATGGTAACTTTGGTAAATTATTTTCATTCGTGTTACCATAAACTATATTACCATTTATAGTTTCATCACCCCTCATTAAAAATGATAAATAAAATGAACCACTTGAATTGTAAAATGGTTTATCTTCTACCTTGTATTTGTTATTAAATAAATCTATTCTACCACTACCAGTTGAAGATCCAGATACATTGTAGATTGTAGTAAAACCATCACCATTTGTTAAAGTACTGTAATCATTTAAAGGTTTATTAGAAATGTAATTAGCTCCTAATCCAGGAACATTATTTCCATATTTTAATTTATCACTATTGTAATATAGTTCTTTTTCAAATGGAGTAAAATCATTTTTTATTTTTTGTATTTTTTCAAACTTATCTTGCCTCAACGAGTTTACAGTAGAATTGCTTGATGTGTTTAATGATTTTGAAATCTCAAGTAAATAAGTTTCTATTTCAGAAACTTTATAATCAAAATTTTCTATTTTACTAACAGCAGATCCAAAATGAATATGATTTTTAAATTCAGAAAAATCTATCTTAAAATTATTATCGCTTCCTGAATTTATTTGAGAAATTATCTCATTATTCTGGTGCGCTAAAGAAGATGTTAATTGATTATAATTTTGTAATTCTTTTTTAACAATAGTTTTATTATCAACTTCTGAATTTAAATTAGTGTCAGGTGCTAAACTTATAACAACATCAGGTTCAGCTTCTTTAGTAACATAATAAATTTCTTGTGATTGGGGGTCTATAATTCTTCGTTCAATACCAACTTGATAAAGTGGATTTACATAATTAGGTAAAGGACTTTCAAGTTTAATAACTATAGTAGGTATAGTGTTAGAAGATAATTTCTTTAAACTTATATCATCTACAGCAATATTAACAATTGGTATAAATTCTTCTGCTTTTAATTTTAACAATGTATCTTTAAAACCAAAAGGTGTTCCTAAATTATCTTTTAGATAAGCTGTAAGTAATCTAATGATAGCGGGATTAGGTCCTAAACTATAATGGTAAGCACCTTGTAAAGGTATATACTTTTCACCCATTGAACCATTATCAAAAGAACCATTATTAGTACCAAATACATAATAAGATATACCATTAAACTCAATAGAATTTAATGATAGTCTAACTTCTTTTCTAGATGTTGATATTTCTTTTATTAAAAATTTCATTTTTTAATTCTCTTCGTTTGTATTTTTCCACCTTTAGGGTATTCATATATTCCAATATCATCACCAAAGCCACCACTACTGTCATCGTCATCATCAGGACCCATTGTTTCATTGGTTTCACTTGCTTGTCCATATAATTCTGGAAAAGATTGTGCCATAACTGATTGTATATCTATTTCCAATCCTTTTTCTATTTCGTCAACAAAATTATCAAATACTTCTTTTTTATAAATTTCAGTATTAGTATCAACAATAACTTCTTCCCCTTCTACTCTCTCATCTCTATTAGTTGAAACAGCAGTATCTTTTTTTAATAATGGAACTAATAAACTATCCATATGTAATTTATTTAAATAATTTTGAATCACAGAACCATCAAAGGAAGAAACTTGTTCTAGTCTTAAATCTGTAAAATATCTATTACTCAATGGTGAAGTTGATGGATAAAAATTACCAGAAGCTTCACCTAAATTAATTATAATATATCCATTATCAGCTAATTCGTTTGTAGATAAATAATAATATAATTTATTCCAATACAACCCATTAATAGTTCTAGTGTCTACAACTCTATTCCCTATGTCATCATAATAACTTCCTTTAGGACTTGTATTTGGTAAACTATTTAAACCAACAGTTCTGTTTTGATTTGTTGCTTGGGAAGAAACATTAGTAAATGTACCCAAATGAGTTCCTCCACCATAATTAGAATCCCAAGCAACCCAACAACTAAACACATAATTTGTATTTGGTTTTATACCTGTTACTTTCATAGAATAAGTATTTCCAGGAAGTCCATTTTGATTTAAAACAAATTTACTAAAACCTGGATTAGGTATCATAACAATATTATTCTTACCAGAAGATTTATCTAAATCTCCTGTTTGAGTTGCTTCTAAACCAGCAAAAAAGTTTCCATTTTCAATTAAATTATATTTCATATTATTTAAAAATAATCCAATTTCAGATTGTATATTTCTATGAAAACTTGTTTCTATCCTAAACCGTCCTCTAGGTGGACTTGATTTGTATGCAGATTCAATTAATTGTTTTGGTTTTATATAAATTTGACCTGAATCATCTTTAAAAATATTAACTTGTTTTTTATACTCATCACCATTACTTAAATTTTCAACAGCAACACCATTTAAATCTAAAGGATATAATTGTAGTCGCTCATTGTCATTCATATCACCTGTATGTGAAGCTCCTATACAAAATCCCATTTTAGGATTTTCAGTATGATAATGATAATCACCAAAATATAAATCTCCTTGTGCATTTACCATCATAAGTTTATTTGATTGAAGACTTACTATTTTTCTTGTACCTAAATAAATATCAACTTTTACATAATCACCAAGGTCCATATTAAAATCATTAATACTTTTACCGAGGCTGATAACATCTAGCATACTTTTATCATATAACTCTATATAAGCCACTATCTTCTTCTCCTAATTTTTCCACCTTTTTCTTGTAACGATGAGAGACATTTTTCATCACCATAATCCCAATTACAATTATATTGTACATCTCCAGGAACAACAAACATTTCATTTGTATCAGGGTTAATTTCAACTTCAGCGTTAACTGATGACCAACCATCATATTGATTTGGATTACAAGTACCAGCACTTGTATAATCCCACTCACTACAATAAATATCAGGATTATAAATTCCCCCACCACATATACCTTCAACATCATATCTCGCAAAATCTGGAAGAAGATTTACACTACCGGCACCACTTATAGGTGTACCACCCCATTCAGTATAACACACACCATCACAACCAATTAAACCTGTACAAATATCTGGTTCAATTTCAGTACATAAATTACAATTACTATTATCACTACCATCTAATAATGTTTGTACAATAGTAACAATATCAATAACATTAATTAATCCATCTCGGTTTAAATCACTACATTGAAATTGTTCATCACTAGCCGTAATATTTCCTAATACAACACTAACAAGAGCTACAACATCTAAAACATTTACAGTACTATCACCATTAACATCACCACATACAGTATGACAACAAGATTCTTGAGTAGTATGATTTGCAGAATTATGACCTGCTTGTCCTCCTAAATGAAATTGTTTTATACGAGGTCTAACTGACAAACAAGGAGTATTAGATTTTAAATATTCTTCAAGTTCAAGTTTCATATGTTCTAAACTTAAATTCTGTATACTTGTTAAAAAGTTTCTCTCATATTCACAAGACTTTTGAGCTCTATTATTATATGATGTATTAACTCGTGGATTTAATTGAGAACTTTTTTGAATTTGACTTTGAGTAAAAGTTCTTTGTTTTGGTAAATCAAACTTAATAGTATTACCATAAGTTTTTTTAGGTAATAAATTATTTCCAGAATAAGTTTCTTCATTGGAAGATACAACAGGTCCTCTTCTATTATATGGTACAGGTTTGGTTCTGACAACTTCACCTCCATATCTAAACTTTTTAATATCTCTAGCCATTCCACCTTTTCTAGCGAGATTATCACAAGTAAAAAATGTTTCCGAATAATTTTGATTGTAAAATGGTCCCATACAAAAAGCATCTGTAAAATTAGAGTATTGAGCTTGGTTAGCACACGCAGAATTATTGTCAAAGTAGTCAGTACCTGCTATACAACTATTATAAGAAGCATAATCACAACCGAATGTCTCAGCAAAAGGTAAACCCATCGTGTAATATTCACCATCTGTTTGGTTTTGAGTATAAGTTCCACCAGCAGCTTCACAACCAACAGCAGTAGTTGTATCAAAGACACAAGAACCGTTATCAAAATTTGCAGCTTGATTATAATTAGTAGCTACAGGATTTGTACAACCCATTATAGAACCTTCGGGTGGAGCTCCAACTGCTGTAGTTGGTACTATTTTTAAATTAGAATAATCACAATAGTCGCCAGGAGAACCACCAATAGCATCATATAAATACACATTCATCATAATACCTTCGTATTGAGGTAAATCTTGATTAGCAGCAGCGCCTTGATTTTGTGTAGCTGGTGGCATTAATCCATAAGAATTTGAATTAGGAGGCATCCATTCAATTATAAAAGCAGCGTGTGATTGATTTTCGTAGTGTTCAGCAACTACTTGGTAAATTGTATTAGCTTGTAAAGTCATAGTTCCAATAGTATCTCTATCACCACCCTGAGTCCAATTATTAATTACTTGATTATTACCAACCCACATTCTAGCACCATCATCATGTCTGATTTTAAATGTATATGTTCCCCCAACAGGAGCATAAATAGAAGTTGTAGCTCTAACTCTTACATTATTTTTAGCAATTCCTTCTATGAGCTCACCATTCCAATCATAATTTACAGTACTTCTATATTGAGTTTCTACCAATGGTACTGAATCAGGCCAATCTGGACTTGGACCAAAATCATCATTTTCATCATAATAGAAATCTACTTTCCATTGAGTTGATATAGATCCATTTTTATTTGGCGTAAATTGAAAGTTAGTTTCTTTCCACTCACCATTTGTATTCCAAGTTTCACTTACATTCCAAGCATATGGAAATCCACCACGCCTATCACCAATCTCTATACCAGCTGTACCTGTACTAGAATTACAACGAGCAGAAATAGAAACATCATATGTTCTACCTTCTTGTAGATATACATGTCGAGGTTCTCTCGGTTCTTCATTAATCCATTCCGGATCTGTAAATTCTTGTGAAGTTGGTGGCATATAAATGTAACCAGGTTGAGCAGAACTATTTCTATATAATCTTATACCACCATCTGATGGTCCTTCTGGTCCATCAGTTTTTAAAACATTACCTATTGTAAACTGACCTCCTGCTATAGATCTAAACCAATAATCATTAGGTGAGTAAGTGTCATTCCAATCATTGAATGTTTCTTCAAAAGCAGGAAATTCAGATTCTAATAAACTTTCTTGTTGAGCAGTTCCTGTAGACTTGACGATACCTGAAGCATCATCATCGAAAAACCAATTGATAGTAACTTGTGCAGGTGGTGAGTAAATACCATCATCACCAACAGCTTCACTACCACCACATTCACCTATACCTCTAGATCCAATTAAAACATATGGTGTTCTTGAATCACCCAAAGGTATTTGTGGTTCACTAGCAAGACCATTTTGTACTTTTGGATCACAACCACCTATTGATTTTAAAGCACCAATTAATAAATCATTAAACCCAATAGACTCAAAGGATGTTATAATAAAAACATCATTCATTAACCAATTACCAGTTAATATTTTTTGAGCCATAGCATCTTGTTGAATGTTAGAATATGTCGCATATGTAGAATTAAACTTTGGTTGTGGAAACTGACCTCCGTTTATATAATTTTTTAAAGATGCTTGTGAGTAAACTCGCATATTTAAACCTGCCTCTGTTGTATTTTCATATGCTTGTACATTATTAAACAACAATCGACTTGGTTGTGAATTGTTAGCACCAGACCCAATAGCTGTTATTAGTATTTGACTATCATCAACAAATAAATCTTCATTGTATTGACAAGAACCATCATCCTCATCAGCCTCCGAGTCAAAGTTTAACGCTGTAGCATCTGTACAACCAAATATAGGTTCTGGTGTTTTAAATATATCGGTAGCCCCAGTGGTATTATATAAATCTCTCCAATAGTTTCTATCATTTTCTAAACTACCACTATCAAAAATTAAATTATTAATTTTATTTAACCAGGTACGAGCGTCATCTTGACTATATATTGGATTTTGAGTACCAATCAAATCTTGAGCTTCTCTGACAATATATGTTAAAGTTTCCCAACCAAATAAATCTTTGTCACTAACTTCTCCCAAATAAGATGATAACGATTCATAATCATTTAAATATCCACGAGGGATGCTATTTTTTATTCTTTCAAATTCTTCAAACCATCTCTGTACTCTATAAGCTATTGGAACATCAATTGATTCGGAATATTCTCTCCAAAAATCATCAGCTCTATATTTAAACAATGGTATTTTATTTTTATAATTATTATATTGTTCAATCAAATGTGTAAATGTAATAGGTTTTAATTCACTAAAATCTACATCTATAAATTCTTTTAATTTTTCTCTACTTACATCTGTTTTACCTTTTTTTAATTTAACAAAATCTGATAATCGATCCATTATTTCCAATTCGGAAATATCCATAGTCCCAATTAAATCATTTAATATTAATGTGTTTTTATCAGGAAGTTCTAACCTAATAGACGCTGGTTGTAATATAGAACCATCGGTTGCTACCTGCTCTGGATCAATTTTCAAGTCTAATTGTTTTAAATCACTTAAATCTAACCAATTAAATAAAGCTTGTTCTTCGTGGGAAATATTTCCACTTGTAGAAACTTGTTGTACAACTAACAACTCATTTTCAGATTTTCCTTTTCGTAAAGCACCATCTCTAAATGTTTTTTGTAAAGATTCGATACTATTGACATTAAAATTTTCTTTAATTGTAGATAAGTTTTTTAATAACAAATTGGACAATTTATTATAAACTGATTTTTTATATTGTTTAAATTCTTTTCCTTTGTATCTGTCAGCTAATCTTGGATTTTCGTTAGGGTGATTATAAACATTATCCGATGTCTCTTGAGAAATACCATTAGAACTATTGACTGGAGTGGAACTACCATTATTAGAATTATTATTATTTCCGTAAGCCATTATACTATCCTAAACTCTTCATTGTTATCAATTATTTGAGTTGTACCATCTTCATATTTTAATTTAAATAAAATTTTATAATATCTTCCCTTTTCCCAATTATCAAACCATTGGTCGAAATACATAGATGTTGTATCAGCACTCATAGATGTATAAGCACTAAAAGAAATAACATCTTCATTTGTAGATGAATCTACAATTGAATAAGAGCCACTACCTTTTGGTACATAAAAAGATGATGTTAATACAGAATCTGTAAATGTTTTTGTAACATATTTTTTTCTACAACCCATTCTGAATCTTACTCTATCACCTTCTCTATATGTTGGTTGTAACCCCTTTATAAATATATGATTTTTAATTTCTCCACTCATTGTTATGTAATTTAATGTAGTTGCCATTGGATTTGGATAACTACAATCATTCCATTTAACTTCAAGTTTTGGTGAATAAATTGTATGTGTATCTTTTGAAAAGAATTTTAAATCTAATGGATTATCATCACTTTCAGAACTTCCACTAAATTTTAAAATAATTCCATAATTAGAATAAATACTTTCTAAATGATTATTTACAATGTCAGTTACATCCATTTCTATATCACCTGATTGATTTAAAAATGATTGAGATGCATTAGAACCAGTATACCAAACACCACCACCAGCAGTTCTACTACCACTACTAACCCCAAGGTTTCCAGAATATGCCCAAGAAGAACCAGAAACATAATCTTTCCAAGTAACACCTTTTACAGATTTAGGATTATCAAATTTTTTACCAACACCTTCTTCCCAATTTTGATAAACTGTATGTGATGATAGTGAATAAGTTTTATTTAATTCTTTTTGTCCTTCTACTTCATAATATCTTAAATTATATTTTGCGCTTTCACTTGGAATGAGTCCACCACTAACTTGAAGTTGTGGTATCAAATCATCTGTATAATTAAAACTTGTAAGTATCCTCGAAACTTGAAAAGGTTCAGTAGCATACTCGTTAGTATAAACTTTTTTTAATTCGAGTATTTCATCTTTACCATAATTTTTTAAAGTTGAATCTTCAAACTGAACTATATGCCCAGGAGAGTTTTCTGTTATATAAGAATCTTTATTTACTTTAATAAAATAATGCATTTACTTAACCACCTTAAAAATATAATCATTATCAAAAACTTTAACTGTACCATTGTCTGACTTTAATTTTAATAAAATTTTATAATTTCTATTGTTTATAAAAGTTTTTAAATCTTGTTTAAAATAGTTAGAACCTGAATCTGAGCTAAACAATGTATAATCTCCAAAAGGAATAAGTGTTTTTCCTGTTTCAACATCTACTATAGAATAACTACCACTTCCTTCTGGAACATAATTTGGTTTTGTAGTTGATTTTGTTAAAGATGTTGATTTGGTTTGATATCGTTCTCTACCACCCACTCTAAATTTTACAATTTCAGATTCTTTATATGTATTTTTAAAATCAATCATATAAAGATAATTATCTTTTGTACCATCAATCGTAAGTTGTGTTAAACCTGTTTCTCCTATAGTTGTATGGCCATCCCATACCACTTCTATTTTAGGTGAGTATATAGAATCAGAATTTACTGAAAAGAAATTTATATTACCAGAATAATCTGCAGAAGATTCTTGACTACCACTCCATTTCAAAACTAAACCATTGTTTGGTATGTTATTAGTTCCACCTAACCAATTATTTACAATGTTAGTTACATCCATATTAATGTCAGGTGACTGATTGGAAAATGACTGTGAACTAATACCCTTGTCCAAGTGATAGACACCACCACCAACAGTTCTACTACCAGTTGAAGAATAATCAGTAACACCAGCAGACCAAGTAGTATTTCTTAAAGTCTCATCCCCCCTTAACCAACTAACACCATTTCTAATATTTGGATCTTGTATTGTATAACCACTACCTTCATTCCAACTTTGAGACAATGGAAAAGAAGCTAGAGAATATTCCGATGAAAGTTCTGATGATTTTTGTTCATACAACTTCAAATAATATTTAGCATCGGTTGGTATATCAGAGGATACTATAGATTTTGATAATTCGGTTAAATTAAATTCTAAAAGTATTCTAGAAACACCATTTAATGTTCCAGTACCATCAATGTCTTTTTTTAAAATTAAATTATTATCACCTCCAAAATTCTTTTCAGAGTTATCATTTAATTCATAAATATAAGAGTCCTTTGATGGATATATAAAATAATAAGCCATTATCTAACTATCCCTTTAATATTTGCGTTACCATTTTTTAATTCAAAAACTGCAGGTTCATAAGCTGGTAATATCACACCTTTATTAGACACAGCTTTATTACCATAAAATACACCAAAATCATAATAATGACCATATGAAGTATTTGTCGACATTACAGTTTGACCATTAGAATTTACAGATTTACCATACAATGGTGGATTAAAAACATGTTCTGCTGTAGCAGATACATCATTATAATCTTTATCTTGAGTCAAAGTCACATAGTTAACTGCTTTTACACCATCCACATCCATTAATAAATTTTCAACTTCACTGTTATATATAATTTGTTTAAAATTCATTTTAGAAATGTCAAAATATTTTTTAATAGCATCTATACATCTAAGTTTAACTTCATCTTTATTTTCATGAGATATACCAATCACATCAAAAATTACACCAAAGTTAATAATATATCCATTATAAAAATTAACTTGGTCTGTTAATAATCTAAATTGATTTAAATATTCTTTTAAATTTCTTTTAATAATTGTTGGTGTTTGAATTAATTCTTTTGAAGGACCATATGATAACAAATATAAATCTATCGTATATAATCTATCATCATCAGTTACATTGTTATATGTTCTATCTAACAATTCTAAAAAAACACTTAAATCACCATCTCTATCTATAAGATTATCATTGTTAGCGTTTAATTCATTATATAATTTACTTTTTATCATTTTTATTTCTTCACTACTAGCACTTGGGTTAAACAAATCAAAATTTAAATTTAATATTTGTCTTAATTTTTGTACTGAATTGGTAGTAATTTTTCTATCATGTGTTCTTATGTCACCAGCTCTAGTACAATAAACTTTTGCAATATTACCAAATTTAGCAGGCATATTTAATATCCTAGCCTCATAATCTTCTTTAGTAACACATCTGTTTTGAGTAGAAAGATGTGACATAGCTTTTTGTCTAATTTCTTCTACAGTATCACCAGCATTTCCACCAACGGCTGGTTCAATATTTGTACAAGTTAAAGTTGCTGGTGATGAACTATTAATAACACTTACAGTTGTTGAATCTACATTCGTTATAACTCCACTTGGAGCATTTGATGTAGATCCTCCACCCTCTCTATAGGTTACAGTTAAAACAGTATGTGATGGAGCTTCACCCAATGTTCCATAAGCATCACCCAACAAGGGGTCTATACTTTTATCTAAGTTACTTTCAGCTCCTGGAATATTTATACCAACTTGTTCAATAGCTAAAAATTCAGAACTAAATGAACTTCCATTTTTTAATAACCCATTACCAAATATTAAATTTGTTCTACCATCTTCACCTACTTCTGTAATAAATCTTTTTGATGATTTTATATATTGTAATGAATATGGAACAGGTAAATTTATTGTAGTTCCATCACTATTTACATAACTATTTGTTCTTGAACCATCACTTGTATAATGTCTTTCTACAGGTACCATATCTTTAGCTAAACTATCAACCTCATACCAAACATTATCATTGGAATCTTGAACTTTAATAACTTCTATAACATTAAAAGAATCTAAAGTTATTTTTTTAAATTTTTCAGGTTCTCCTATATTAAAAGAAAGAGTTTTAGTTTTACCACTTACAGATCTAACACTTCTTCTTATTCTATATTGTGTAGGTAAACCTGTGTTATTATCAACAGAAGAAACCTCCATGGGTAAATCATAAGACCTGCTTATTGTAAAGTCTATAGGTTCAAGTGTTTCAAATGTTAAATCGGAATTTATATTTGAAGCTACACGAACATTTGAATCTATAACATTTAGTTCAGAATATTTTGGAGCTCCAGTGGTAGTATCAGCAGTTATAAATTGAGTAAATGTTAAATCAACATATGATGGTGCTGAAGCTTTTAATTTATACCCAGTTGATTTAGATAAATTTATTAAATTTCTTTTTTCTTCAGCTAAAGGTAACATCATTTCTTTGTATTGTTGGTCGATGTAAAAATTTAAAACATCACCCACATAAGCTGACATTTCAAGTAACATCATACCAGGTGATGTTTCATTAAAATCTTTGTATGTGTTTGGAAAATATGTTTTAGCATAATTTATCAAAGATGATTTCAAATCATTAAAATCTCTTCCTAAATAATTAACATTATTATTTTTTATTTTTTCACTCTTACCGTAAGGCATATTTATTCTCCATCATGTTATATCGTTACTTCTATAGAATCATTTATAGAAGGGTTTTGATCTAAAGAAAAATCTATTTTTATTTCCATAGTATTTCTAAAAGGTTCACTTTCATTTTGTGCCATTCCAATTTCTATATCTTTAATTAAAAGAAATGGTAACCAATAATTTATAGATTCACTTATGACTTCTTGTATTTCTTCTATTGTAGTTTCATCAGCAGGTTCAAATATAAATCTTTTCAATCTAAGTCCTAAGTTAGGTTGCATGATTCTTTCACCAGCTTCTGTACTACATAAATTACGAAGATTTTGTTTTACTGCTTCCATTGTGGTTTTAGTTGATGCTATATCACCATTATCCAAATAAAGTGGAAGTGTAAATCCAATAAACTGATCTTCGTCTTGATCTACAAGTAACCAATTTTTTTCAGTTTTCTTTATTATAGCCAATTACTATCTCCTAAATTTTTCCTTGTTTTTTATCTACAGCTTTCATTAATTTTCTATAATCTTTGTTTAAAAAATCTGCTGTTTGTCCGTCAACACTTAAAGGTGTATTAGAGTTGTTATTCATCATTTCACCATAATTTTGACTAATAACATTATTAATATCTGAAGAATTTAGTTTACCACCACCTAATGTTTTCCACTCATCACCAGCCGCTGTTTCATTCAACACATCATTCAATACCGAATTACTTGAATATTGTTTTTTTTCAACAACATTCTTTTTTAATTGTGGTTGAGTTTTAGTTGGTTGATTTAATTCACCAATTATTTCTTTTAAGCCCAATCTAATTTCTTCTCTAACAACTTCTCTTATTATCATTTTGAACTGTTTTATTTTCATAACTTGAAACTCCTATACTATTTTAGTTTTCATTATCTTCTACATCTTCATTTATTGTTTGAGTGTCACCTGTCTGTGTACCATAAAAACCATAGTGTATACCTTGATTCTCAATAACAGAAGCAACATCTACTGATTCATTTAAGTTTAATAGTGAATTAACAGCGTCACTATCAAATACAAAATTATCTAAACCTAAACCTGATAAATGACTAATTATACTATCTCTTTCCGAGGATAATCTATTTAATTGATTAACTGCAGATTGTTGTCCTCCTCTAGCTAAACACTCACTCAATGGTATTTGTTCTGTTGTACCATCAGGTAAAATACAATCAACAATTGGATCTTCTATCCATTCACATGGTGGTAAACATTCTTCATAAGATAAATTTTCACAATCTGTTCCTGTTCCACATACACCACCTAAAACAATATTATTATTCATTACAGATATCTGTGTATTTAAATCATTAAGTTGAGTTAATAAATCCATACCTGGAAATGTACCACCCTTAGATAAACATACTTCTGGAGTAAGTTGTTCTATACTACCATCAGGTAAAGTACACTCAACAAGATTTAAATTATCTAAAGTTGGTTGTTGATCTGTAGTAGAAGCTGCCCAATCATTCGCACTCATACTAAAAGATTTTTTAGCATCTGCCTGTAAAAATGATTCAAACATTCTCAATTGATTAACAATAGCTTGTAACCAAGTAAACCAAGATAAATATTTAAGAAGTTTATCACAAGCAGATAAAATATACGCACAACATTTTTTCATAAAAATAAAAGTTTTTTCAGCTATCCTATTTACAAAAGTCAATACTCTTTTAGCAGGAGTTGTAAAAACAAGAACTGCGCCCATACCAGCACCAGCATCCGGAAGAACTTTTAAAAGAACTTCAGATATACCATATATCAACCCAACAATCGCTAAAGCTTGAAATATAGGTCTTAATACTTTCATAATCTGACTAAATGCCTCATTTAAAGTTCTTATAAGCTGATTAACTTCATAAATAATTTCGTTCATAATTGGAATTGCTTTTGATGCTACATATGTCATAGCTATAGTTATAAGTTCTGTCAATCTACCTTTTATTTTTTCCATCAATTCTTCTAATAATTTTTTTATTAGTTGTCTTATCATATATACAAAATCTGGCATTCCAGGCATAACAGCAGGAACTATTCTACTATATCTACTAGCTTGGCTAGAGTAACCTCTAAGTTCAGCAACCATAGCACCTATTAAAAGTTTTTCAAATGGTAATAATCTATCTTTTGGTATATTTTTTGCCATTTAATATCTCTACTTTTTAATCCTAACTGAATTGCTTAATATTTGATCTGCCATCCCCTTTGGATATGGTTCTGTGTCTTCACCAGTATCTACACCTACAATACCCATAAGAGTTTCTAAAGAGTTTACTCTATCTTTCATTATCTCTCTAGGAATATTTACATCCTCTCTAGCACCTATAGCTTCTGACACGGAATAAGCTAAAATTTGAATTTCAGATATCAGTCTTGTCAAAAATGTAACTAAACCTTCACCCATAACAGCTCTTTCTAAATGTTGTTCTAAAGCTGGATTCCCTAAAAATATAGAACCAACTAAATTATTATTTTCATCTGTATTCTTTTGCCCATCAATATAAACTTTACCAGGAGCATTAACTTTAAACATTGGTGTATTAACAACCATACTAGTAGCCGCTTCAACAAGATGTGTATTACTGGTTGATATATTTACATTATTACCAGCTCCAATATTAATAAATTGTTTAGATGATATAAATGTGCTTTCATCTCTCGAATTGAACATTAATCTACCTGAAGTAATGAACACTTGGTCTTTTCTATAATCATATAAAGTCTTTTCTATATTTGGATCATCCACCGATTCTTCATTACCACCATTATCTTTATGTGGTCCTAATCCCCTACCCAAAGATGTTCTAAATGTTTTTGAAATACTTCTATGTACATTTTCTATTTCATCATCAGCAAAAGTAAATGAATACGGTGTACGAACAACAGAATCACCCGCAGTGATACCTTCCTCTTGTGTACTTTTTTCATCAAACATAAAATGTTCTCTTATACTACCTCTATTAGTAATAGCTAATAAACTACCATCTAATGTAGATTCAACACTATTATCCATACCTCTAGCATTTGATATAAACAAATAAGGATGGACATTTCTACTACCCACCCGTATGCTATTCCCGTGTCTACCTTCCAATATTGTATCACCATGTTGTGTTACACTTTTTGGTATAACAACAGGAGGAAATTCTTCACCAGTTTCTTTATTTACTAACTTAGTTGTAAAATCACCAGCCTCATCCACATCCAAATTAAATAATGGACTGTCCAATTTAGGATTCAATCTTTTACCCAATTTATGTCTTGCAGTTTGTTCTATCATCCCAGATCTATTATAACCATCTTTTAGATTTCCTCTTTCACCACCTGAAGTATTCTGATTTGCACGAAGTTTATCTTCATTTACATTTACATGATTATCGGAATTTAAAGGTCCTAAATAATATTTTCTCCCACCAAATTCACATAGTAATACTGGATCTCCAAGATTCGGAGTTTCTTGAAACCCTCTTAACAAAGGAAAATATTTAAATCTATCATCTTTTGAAGCAAAAGTTTCTTTGTTTATACCCTCTGTTCCTACAGAAGGTAAAGCCCATATAACTCCTAATTCAGAATTATCAATAGCTAAAACAGGATTTTCATCACCAACTTGAATATAAGCAACAGTTCCTTGTACAAATTGTATTAAACTTTTTTGAAGTACATCTCCCCCAATAGAATCTTTTGTAGATTCTTCCGTTGGTAAAGATATTATTTTTCCATTACTAAATATTGACATCTATGTATCCATTATTTTTTTTGTATTTTCTTTTACAATATCTGCTTTATCATTAATTTTTTGTAAATCATTAACATCTTCTTGGAGGGCATTTATCAAATCTTCTTTTTCTTGTTCCGATAATAACAATGAATCTTCTTGATTACTAGATGATTTGGACATTATTCTTTGAATAACACTTGCTAATTTAACAAGATGTTCATCATTCTTAACAGCAACATCCATATATTCTTTTATAATTGGTGCTACTAATACCACATCATCAATAGTTGTTATAAACCCATGTATCTCTGATATCAACAAATCGATTTGTTTTTTTCTATCCGATGTATTTTTATAAATATCTTTCGTTAAATCTTGAAAAGATTTTCCCTCGAAGATTTCTTCTTGTGATTTCACTTCTTATTCTCCTAATATTCATTAAGATGTAACTATTCATATATAAATATAAAAATTGTAAAAATGTATGAGAAATAAAAAACCCTATCGGTAAATGATAGGGTTTTTATGTAAAATACTATAGTATATAGTGCTTATCTGAAAAATTTACTTTTACTTTTTACAGATATAGTACCATTAGTTTCATATTGATTTACAAGATTTCTATATTGTTTTTTAAATACATTAACAACTTTAGTTATATATGATGTTTCTATGTTAGTCATTTCACGGATAAGAACATATAAAGCTTTTTTATTAAAGTTTTCTATTTCATCTCTTTGTTTAAACAATTCTATTATAGCATATGCTACACTTAAATCTTTTTTACTTTTAAACATACTTGGTATATTGTATTCAAAATAAGTTATAATCTCTTCTGTAAATAAATTAAAATACTCTTCGTTATTATCGTTCATTCCTATATTTTTCAAAGTATCTGTTCCTGTGTGTATACAATACCTTTTATAATTTGCATTATTGTGTAATATCAAATAGTTTTTAGCAACAATTGAAAAATAACTAAATGCTTTTGAGCCTTTAGTGTGGTCATACTTATGAATATTCATAACTAAAAAAGAAACAACTTCGTTTTTTACATCTTCAAATGGATCATCAAAGTATGTAAATTTAAATGTATTAATTATATTTTCACAAAGTTTATCAAAAGCTGGATGTATTTCTCTAGCATAAATTGTACTTCTTTTGTTGAAATCTTTATCGGAATCCAATGAATTATATTTTATAATAGCATCTTGAACATCCATATCAAAATACATATTTTTTTTACTTTTCTTTCTTGGCATTTGTATCTTCTCCAGTTAAATTTTTTGTCTGTTCTATTTCAAATAAATCATTTAATAAATTCTGTAAATCTTTTATTTGTTTAAAAAAGAAACCCGTCTCATCATCCGATTCGTAGTGTCCACGAGCATCGACTTGTTTCATTTTTTCACTTGAAAATGTAACAATTTGTTGAAATTGTAGTATCAAATTCTCGTATTGATTTATTCTCCTCAATGAAAAGTATAACAATACAGATGAAATTAAACTAATTAAAAAAAATGTTATTGTTAAAAACCACCACATATTATCTCCTAATTAGCAAACAACTCATCAAATTTATTTTTGAGGTTGTCTACTTTTTCTTGTTCATCTTTTGTTTTTGGAACTTTAGTATTAACATCTTTTTCACCTCTGTTCCATTGGTCAAACTCAATGTGAGTCGCCATCATATCAGCTTGGTGTAATATATAAGCCATATTGGAACGAAGATTGTAATCTGGATTGTATGACTTTAAATAAGCTGTGTTAGCATCATCATACAAACCATCTGTTAATTTAATTCCAATATATTCTTTATCCGTAACCTTAACACCGTAGTGTTGAAGTAACCATAACCCTCTATCAGGTACTTTCATATATTGTAAAGCTGGATTATGTTTATA